>ERZ773067.4-NODE-4-length-193716-cov-7.628542_pt1 | contig 193716 bp, 143 predicted proteins | sample MGYA00580622_ERZ773067 | MGnify/ENA primary metagenome ERZ773067 (study PRJEB29015, sample SAMEA2737998) | human oral metagenome | biome: human oral; feature: human-associated habitat; material: dental | place: China | collected 2113 ...
GCCAGACTAGTGTATACGCACCTACAGCCCACGAAAGGTAATTACATTGGGATTTTTTGATCCGTTCATATAATGAGGTGTTATATGTCTCATTATGGGATCGTCTTTTCTCGATTGAATGAAATCCAATGAAAACCAAAATATGTTGTAGCGACAGATAAAACACGCCTAACACAAGAGCTTCGTTTACAGGAGTGGCCCCAAATAGGATGATCTCTCCCGCACTCTGTCGTCCCCATAGAGAAAGGCCGTTAACCCCAACAAACTGTAAAGAAGCCAGCATCAAGATGTGAAAGGGATGGAAATCTCGAGCATATCGTACTTCTCTGATCAGCTGCACAGTGAAAGAACATAAGAACCACAAGCATATAAAGAGGAATAAGGCTGAAGAACCCTCCAACGAGAATCCATATATCAACACTGCGAATAGAATATGTACAAGGAATTGCAGGTACAGGAATTGTTGTCGTAATCTGATAATATTCATGCCTTATCTTGTAATCAAAACTTATAATCAAAACTTACCATTCTCTTTGGGAAAGTCCGATAGAAATGAAATAGCTTAATGTTTTGGCTCTCGATACGCTAAAAATGCTCCCGCTGTCTCTAACTACGATCAAGAGGATTAAAACCACATGCAGTACTGTTCCAAGGAGGCGGATATGGTTACGTGGGGATTATAAGGTTCCGCTATTCAACCTCCTTCCGTACTTCGTTGTATATGTAGCCATAATTATGTGAGCAACTAATAGGCTCAATACGACTTGGGACAAAGAGCTTCTCCAAGATGCTAGGGTAAAAGCGAGGGCAAGAGACGTTAAGGCAGAGGCGATATATAGAACCCCTAGCTTCGTATGATTGTTGGTGGCTATTAGGGTTATGCTGCTTGCTGTCCAAACACTTTCTAAGACGAGTATAACCAAGAATGAAGCCATGAGCGAATAGCTAAAGACAATGGCACCCTGAGTCCAGAAATCATATAGATAAGGACCGATAATAAGCAGTGCTAGTGAAGCTGCTATTGCACCCAAGAAAGTCCACTTTACAGCCTTCCGGTGCAGTGCTCTCATCCGTTCGTAGTCCTTCTCACCATAGGATATCGAATACTCTGGCCAGACGGATGAGTTGATGATCCCCAATAATCCTTTAGTCGAATTGCATAGAGTCCTCGTTGTATTGAATAATACAACACTGTCCGCGCCAAAGAAACGATTAACTAGCAATGTATAACCCTGTAGTACGATTGTATGCCCTAAGGGAAAGAATAAGAAGGATACGGACGGGAATAATAAGCTCCTGAGCTCCCTTAGATTGATTGAATTCCAAGTGAACCTGTAGTTATAAAACTTCTTGGCGTCCCAGACTTTGAATGGTAGCAATACGATGTAGGGGAGAATCAGTAGCGAGCTCAGCCATGTTAATGGTAGATCTAGATAGAGCACAAGCCCAGTTATCGCGATAGTCAATAACGTAGCGACATAGTCCAAATACATTCCCCGGCTCATATTGTGGGTCGCTCTATAGATCGCATTGGGCACCCCGAAGAGCATCTTGATGAAGATATTGACTGCCAGCGCTGTGAAAATCCATGTGGCCTCTAGCGTCGTTAATCTACCTAGGCTCAGATACTCTTTGATGTCAAAAAAGAAGGTCGAGACCCACCATAGCAAAAGGGAAAGTCCACCTACAGCGGCTATGATTAGGATGTTGTTGGTGATTAATGTATCGCACTCTTTTTGCTTGTGTTCAGCTAATCTAATCGCGAATAGATTTTGGGTGACCATATTCAGCCCCCCATCGGTCATTTGGAAGAAGGCAGTCGCAGAGGTCAAGACTATCCAGTCGCCATATAGCTCATTCCCCCAGATGTGTATATAGAATGGAATTAGGACTAGCTGATTGGCTATGTTAAGCAGTATTCCGAGGAATGATGCGAACATATTCTTCCGAATAGGTGAGTTGATTCGCTTGTATAATGATGCAAATGACATAGATACAGTTTCCTCGAATTGCTTGTGTATTTCTTCTCCCTAGCGCTTGAAGACGCCGCAGAAGTCGAGCACGACATTGGTGGTGTCGTGGGGAAGGGCCTTGAAGGGTGTATGTGCCGTCAGGAAGGCGATGATGTCGGCACGCTCATAGGCTTCGCGATACTCGGTGAGCGTGTAGTTCTTATAGCTCGAGACGTTGGGCTCGACGATGAGGAGCTGATGCTCTGGGTGCTCACGCTGTACCTGTTCCATGATGTGGATCGCGGGCGACTCACGCAGGTCGTCGATGTCTGGCTTGAAGGCAAGTCCCATCAGGGCGATGACGGGCTTGCGACCATGCTTCAGCTCAAACTCTAGAGCCGCGCTGTGGATACGTTCAGCGCACCATACAGGCTTGTAGTTATTGCGCTCACGTACGAGGGCAATCATTTGGCTTTCACCTGGGAAGGCAGCCGTGAGGAAGTAGGGGTCTACTGCGATGCAGTGGCCACCGACACCGCAGCCTGGCTGGAGGATGTTCACGCGGGGGTGCTTGTTCGCTAGCTCGATGAGCTCCCATACATTGATCCCAGCCTTATCGCAGATGAGTGAGAGCTCGTTGGCGAAGGCAATCTGAGCGTCACGGCTAGCGTTCTCCGTCAGCTTGCACATCTCTGCTGTACGGGCATTGGTAGGGTGCAGCTTGCCTTGGACGAACTGAGCATAGAAGCTCTGCGCCTTAGCCGTTGACTCGGGATTGATTCCTCCGATGACTCGGTCATTGTGCACCAGCTCGTGGATCACATTGCCCGGGAGCACGCGCTCGGGGCAATAAGCAACGTAAATCTTATCCTTGAGCTCGGGGCGCTGGCTGAAGATGAGTTCAGCCATCAGCTCCGTCGTACCTACAGGAGAGGTGGACTCGATGACAAAGAGGTCTCCTTCCTTGAGGAGAGGAAGTGCTGCGCGGGTGGCAGCCTCTACATAGGATATGTCGGGCTCATGATCTCCCTTGAAGGGGGTGGGGACGACGATGAAATACGCGTCACTAACCTCGGGACTTGTCTGGGCATACATCTGACCCGTGTGTACGACCTCTTGCAGCAGCTCCTGTAGACCAGGTTCTATAATATGCAGTTCCCCCGCGTTGGTCTTTGCGACAACGTCGGGATTGATGTCGACACCGCAGACCTTAACACCATGCTTAGCTGCGATGATAGCAGTGGGGAGGCCGATGTAGCCTAGCCCGAGGAAACAAGCTTTCATAATCCTATTACAGTACTTTTGTTGATTCTAGATCTATTTTTTGCGAAGGTGATGATAGCCTTTGAGAAGCGAATAATACGCGTTGAATAGCAGGTGTTGGAGTGGGATCGGGAGGTAGAGATAGATCCAACACAGGATTCTCTCCCGGCTAGGGCTCGCTGGATTAGTGCTGGCAGAGGCGATATCCTTTCGATATGAACTTAATCGTTCAAGCAAGGCTTTCTGCTCCGGCCCACTCGTTTGTCCCCTGTAAGCATACTCGATGGTGCGTAAGAGAGTTCCCCTTAAAAACCCATTGATATCCTGTCGGTAGTGAGTATCCCTTATGTTAAAGTGGTCTATGGCTTTGTCAAATGCAGTTCGTAGCCGCGCAAGGGAGTGCTCTGACTCTTGATATGGGTGGAGCCTCTTTGATAAACTACCTAGATGCTGTATATATGAATACTCAGTACTAGAGCGGAGGAGTATTTGCTTAACATACAGCATATAGGTTAGGACGAAAAGATGATCCTCATGAAAAAATATGCTAGTATCAAACTGCAAGGAGTGCGATCGTATCAGCTCTGTGCTGTACAACTTCAGAAAAGGGTAGCCTGAATGTAATATTTGATATCTAGGTATAAGCGTATCTACCTCATCTGGGGTAATGAGTTTGTCGGGATAAGCGATAGTCGATAGAGGCTTCCTCCCTAGATCGGTCATAATACGCATTCCCTGCAAGACTAAAGTGTTCTGCTCAGGAATCCCGTGTGCAAAAAATTCCCCGATGTACTTGGGGCCTATAAGATCATCAGAGTCAAGGAAACACAGCCAAGGCGTCCTAGTCTCTAATATGCCTTTGTTGCGAGCTGCTCCTGGCCCAGAGTTCTTCTGAGATAGTACCCGAACTCTAGAATCACGCTGCTGGTATGCCTCGCAAATTTTGAGTGAGTTATCCGTACTTCCATCGTTGATGAGGAGTAGCTCAAACTCCTTGAATTCCTGTTGGAGTACGCTCTCGATACAATCAGCCAGATATTTAGCGGCATTGTACACAGGAACAATAACCGTTACTTGCGCTATATTCATTTCCATACTTTGAGCTTACTCTTTATTAGGGTTGCTATCTGGGTCCGTTCGTTGCGCTCTAGCCCGATGGTGTAGATAATTATAAGAATAAGTAACAGACTACTGGTACTCCGCAGAATAATAGCTCCCAAATTATTGCCCTGGATATAACTTTGGATGCTCCAACTTACGGCAAAGCTCAGCAAAACAACCCCTACAACTGGGAGTAGGTAGCGTATATAACGTCGTATAGATAGCCCAATACTTTTAGTAACAATGTACAGCCGAACGATCTGGGCAATGACTTCAGTTAAAAAATATACCCCAATTACTTGGGAGGGAGATATGCCAGCAAACTTGAGTAGTAGGTATGCAACTGGCACTACCATTAGAAGTACAATCCCCTCATAAATCTGGAATTTGCGAATATTACCAGTGGCATGTATCGCAGATAATAACGGGATCCTGAATGGAGAGATGAGTTCTACGCAAAGGAAAATCACTGACATCTCTGCTGTGTAGGGTGGAATCTCTCCTAGCCAAAGATTAAGTACCGATTCAATGGATATGAGTAATGGGGCTACAAGCAGGAGGGTTAGGTAGAAACCATATTTAGAAGACATGAGGATCAGTGTGTACACAGCCTCCTTTTGACCTTGGGCATACTGCTTGATGATCTGAGGGCGGACCGCTGTCTGAAAACTCAAGATGATGTTCTCAATGGCTGTCTGTATTTGTACAGCAAAGCCTCGGGCAGCATTAGCTATTGGGCCAAAGAATAGGTTGAGCAAGATATTGAGCCCCTGTGTGTAACCAATAACGGAGAGACTGCCAGAAGCATTCCAACCTACAAAACCTAAGACCTCCTTCCCAATGACCTTGTCGTATCTAGGCTTTGCTCGTTCTTCATTGAACAAATAATGGCTAACTAGGCTATAGGTCAGATTTACTAACAGCTGGATGGCCAAAGTAAATAGTCCAAAATATAGGAGGCGGTCTACTTCGAGACGACTAATTAAGATGACAGCACAGAGCCTCAGGAGAGCCTCGCCAATGGCAACGTAAGCATAAATATCCATGCGCTCATGGGCCATAATAAGCGAGCTGTCGGGCACGGAGATAATTGATGCTGCTGCGGAGATTGAGAAGAGTTGAAGTAGCCAGAAGGCCGTGTCCGCTCGCTCAGTAGGAATGTCCAGCATCGAATATACGAGATAGTGAGCGACGAGCTGGGTTGCGATGATAAATAGCAGAGCAAGGCCTATGTGTAGGAACTGTAACGTCGAATAATAGCGTCGAATTTTCTCAACAAGCCCTTCTCCTAGCGCATGGGTAATAAAGCGGGAGGAGGCTCCAGCGAGAGAAGAGTTGAGAAAGGACAAAGATACGATGATCCCTCCGATTAGATTATATACCCCCAAGTCTACTACTCCTAGGCTCTGGAGTAGCACGCGCGAGGTATATAGGCTAACCCCCAGCACTAATATCATGCGTAGGTAGAGGAATAGCGTATTCTTTGCGATTTGCTTGTGTCCAGTTGCCATATTCTATTCTCTATAGAGAGGGCATGAGCTGCTCCGCACTGCCTGCAGCCTGCGGGCTACGACGCCGACGAAGGCGAGGTAGGCGACGTAGTCTAGGACGAGTGTCGCCCAGACGTTCGTAGTCGTGAGGAGTACTAGGTGAAGTACCCCGAGAAGGACTGCGCTCAGCAAGATGATGAGGCGGGTCCTGGCCTGAGAATAGCCCTGGTCGAGCAGATAGTGATGTATATGATGGCGATCCGCAGAGAACGGGCTGCGGCGCCTGTAGATGCGCAGGAAGAAGAGGCGTGCCGTGTCGAACATCGGGAGTAGCAGCGGCGCTGCTCCCAGTGCTAGAGGGGCTACGTCTAGTCGTGTGATGACTTCGCTAGGCAGGCTCAGCGACTGAAGCCAAAAGAAGCTGACTATAGTGCCTAGCGTCAGGGAGCCCGTGTCCCCCATGAAGAGCTTGGTCTGGCTCGTGGACCTGCCCCATACATTATAGTATAGGAAGGGGATAAGGGTCGCGATCACCGCGCAGGCAAAGACTGCAATGCCGCTATGGGCCGCAGTCCCTAGGCAGCTAAAAAGGAGTAGGTAGAAGCCCATCGAGAGGACGACGAAGCTCGCTGCGAGCCCATCCAGGCCATCGATGAGGTTGAAGGCGTTGACGACGAGCATTACGGCTATCACGAGGAGCGCCATCTGCAGGAGATGCGGCAGGTGGGTGAGGGGCTCGAAGCCCGAAAACGGAGCTGCGGGTAGCTTAAGTACCAGCAGGATGGCGGCGAGCATCTGTATCGGAGCTTTGAAACTTGCCTTTAGGCCCGACAGGTCATCAAAGATCCCCGTGACGTAGAGGATGAGTGTAGCCAGCAGCAGGTGTAGGTACTTCGAGTTGACCTCAAAGGGGACCACTCCTGTGAGGAGGGGGGAGAGGAAGGCTGCTAGGGCGAGGCCGAATAAGATGCTGGGGAGGAAGCTCAGGCCTCCAAGACGAGGCACGGGGAGCGAGTGTGAACTGCGTTCGTTCGGTTGGTCGTACAGCTTGTGCGCGTAGGCAATACGGAGCACCTTCTTGAGTAGAACCCAAGAAAGCCCTAGCGCGCCAACGCTAGCTAAGATGACACTTACTAAATCTCCCGTACGCATGTTCATAATGAGCTTCTAGGCTAGAACTTAAGGTGACTTGATATCAGGCGGTTAGCCGATGTCTGCATTATACCGTCATCTAGCCCGGCCTACGCGCAAAGATAGCGCAAGTCTAGTAGTTGTGCAAGTCTAGAGGCTAAATAGTCAGAATGGTAGGAAGATGTCAGTAACTGGAGCTGTAAGTCCGCCCACACTGATCCTCCTCTGGAGGGTAGATTTAGGGGCTGAAGTGAGAGCACTCATGGATAAGCCGCATCGTGCTGAGGGCTAACTGGTGTCGAGAAAAGTAATATAAGAACTGGCGCTGAGGCTTATCAGTCAGCGCGCTGATGGATAAGGGGGACGAGTAGAAGTTATATAATAAATCTCGCTGAGCCCCTGCTCGGGATTTGCTAAGTCCTTGGTGGGAGATCGCCCTAAGACGGCTTGGGGCTCGCCGAGGGAGGGCTGTAGGCTCGATGAAGGCCTATGATTTACTCGCTTGTGGGACTAGCCGCACTTGTCTGAAGGGTAGCTGGGGGGAGGGCTACGGACGGTGAGCTTAGTTGGCCTGCTCGAGGCTTGGGCTGCTCAAGCAGAATATGTCAGTAACAGAATGTCAAGTTCTGAGCGATATGTGGCCCTCCAGGGAGGGAATCTGCCACAAATAGGGTGGAGGGGCGCGCTTCGCAGGGTAGAGTCGGGATGAGACCGTTGAGGCCAAACCTCTAGGCTTCTTGGCATTTTGCTAACTCTAGTTTATTCCTTAGCTTTGTGACAAGCAATAAAGCTACTTAGCTGTTAGAGCAAAGCGGCCTCTATCACTTATCAAACGGTGTCCAACGATGCTACGACCTATGGGCAAGTCCCGTGGGGAGTCCCTCGCGGCCGACTTGCTGTGACATACACATTATTATATAGTTAGTTTAAGACTATGGACGAACAGAAAGCGGTCAAGACGCTCAAGGACATCGTCATCCGATTCTCAGGAGACTCGGGTGACGGGATGCAGCTGACGGGGACGATCTTCTCTGACCTCTCTGCCATGACGGGGAACACCATCTCGACCTTCCCAGACTTCCCAGCTGAGATACGTGCCCCACAGGGTACGCTGAGTGGGGTCTCCGGCTACCAAGTACAGATCGGCTCGCGAGCGGTGCGTACCCCAGGGGAGCGCGCTGATATCCTCGTGGCTATGAACCCCGCGGCCCTCAAGGTCAGCGTGGGCTACCTCAAGAAGGACTCGATCATCATCATCGATACCGATTCCTTCGCAGCCAATGACCTGCGCAAGGCCGAGTTCCAGACCGAGGATCCCTTCGAGGAGCTCGGGCTACGTACCCAGCAGATCATCCCTGCGCCTATCTCCTCGGTCGTGAAGGAGGGGCTCAAGGACTTCGGCCTTGATGCCAAGAGCGCCCTGAGATGTAAGAACATGTTCGCTCTGGGGCTCATCTGCTGGCTCTGTGATCGTCCACTGGGACCAGCTGAGGCCTTCCTCGACCGCAAGTTCGCCAAGAAGCCCCAGCTGCGCGACGCCAATAAGGCCTCGCTCAACCACGGCTTCGACTTCGGGGCCAATACCCACGCCTCGGCAAGCATCTTCCGTATCGAGACGCAGAAGCCTACTCCAGGCCGCTACCTCGATATCAACGGGAATAAGGCTACCGCCTATGGCCTCATCGCAGCTAGCGAGCGTGCCGGGCTGGAGCTCTTCCTCGGGAGCTATCCCATCACTCCTGCGACGGACATCCTCCACGAGCTAGCCAAGCACAAGGCGCTTGGGGTAAAGACGGTGCAGGCTGAGGACGAGATCGCCGGGATCTGTACCGCTATCGGTGCGGCCTTCGGCGGTGACCTCGCCGTGACGACGACCTCTGGCCCAGGCCTTGCGCTCAAGGGCGAGGCGATCGGGCTGGCTGTGATGGCCGAGCTGCCGCTGGTCATCATCGACGTCCAGCGTGGGGGGCCCTCTACGGGGCTGCCTACCAAGAGCGAGCAGACCGACCTCATGCAGGCGCTCTACGGACGCAATGGGGAGGCTCCGCTCCCCGTCGTCGCAGCTACGACGCCTGATACCTGCTTCCTCTATGCCTATTGGGCTGCCAAGCTCGCCCTCGAGCACATGACGCCCGTCATCCTGCTGACGGACTCCTTCATCGCGAACGGCTCCAGTGCCTGGCGCATTCCCGAGGCCGATACCCTCCCCGACATCAAGCCTCAGTACGTCGATCAGCTGCCCGAGGGGACAGAGAACTGGCGTCCCTATCTACGCAACGAGGAGACCCACGTGCGCTACTGGGCCGTACCGGGTACCCCAGGCTTCGAGCACCGACTCGGGGGACTGGAGAAGAACTACAAGACGAGCGCCATCAGTACCGACGCGGCTAACCATGCCCTCATGGTCGCTACCCGTCAGGCCAAGATCGACTATATCGCCAACAGCATCCCGCTGCTGGAGGTAGAGGGGGATCAGGACGCCGAGGTCCTCGTCGTCGGCTGGGGGGGCACCTACGGCCACCTCTACGAGGCAACGCATAAGGTGCGTGAGCGCGGCTACAAGATCGCCCACCTGCACTTCAGCTTCATCAACCCGCTACCTAGCAATGCCGCTGAGCTGCTGCTACGCTACAAGAAGGTTATCGTCGCTGAGCAGAACCTCGGACAGTTCGCCCGCTACCTGCGTGGCCTGATCCCAGGCTTCGCCCCACGTCAGTACAACGAGGTGACTGGACAGCCCTTCGTCCTCTCGCACCTCATCGAAGAATTCATCAAGCTAATCGAGGAGTAAGATCATGGATACGAATGCAAATGCCGTCAAGCTCGATGCTAAGAGCTTCAAGAGCGACCAGTACGTACGCTGGTGCCCAGGCTGTGGTGACCACGGCGTGCTGGCGACGCTACAGAAGGCTATGGCTGATGTAGGGGTGACGACGGAGCAGACCGCCGTGATCTCGGGGATCGGCTGCTCCTCGCGTCTGCCTTACTATATCAATGCCTATGGCTTCCACACGATCCATGGTCGTGCCGCAGCCATCGCTACGGGGCTCAAGACGGCTCGTCCTGACCTCTGCGTCTGGATCGCCACGGGGGATGGTGATAGCCTCGCTATCGGGGGGAATCACTTCATTCATGCCGTCCGCCGCAATGTGGATCTCAACTTTATCCTCTTCAACAACCGCATCTATGGGCTGACGAAGGGGCAGTATTCGCCTACCTCCGAGCGCGGCTTCGTCTCCAAGAGCTCGCCCTACGGCACGGTGGAGGATCCCTTCATCCCTGCTGAGCTCTGCTTCGGGGCTCGCGGTCGCTTCTTCGCCCGCTCGCTGGACATTGACATGAAGCTCCTGGGCACCTGCATGGTAGCAGCCGCTCAGCATAAGGGCGCGGCTATCGTCGAGGTGCTGGTGAACTGTGTGATCTTCAACGACGGCGTACACAAGGGGGTAGCAGATCGCGCCACCCGCGAGGAGCGCTCCATCGTGCTGCATCACGGAGAGAAGATGATCTTCGGTAAGGAGAAGAACAAGGGGATCGTCCTCGATGGGCTTCGGCTCAAGGCTGTGACCATCGGTGAGGACGGCTATACGCTGGACGATGTGCTGACGCACGATGCACACGAGGAGGATCCTACGCTGCACACCATGCTCGCTATGATGGGGACCAATGATGATATGCCCGTAGCTATGGGCGTCATCCGCGACGTCGCAGGCATCAGCTACGACGAGGCGGTCACGCAGCAGATTGAGGAGGTCAAGGCTCAGAAGCCAGGCATCCGCAAGCTAAAGGACGTGCTCCTCAAGGAGGCCTACTGGGAAGTCAAGGCCGAGGATCTCTAGTCCTAAACCATGCCTGGAGCGCCGCATAGCGCTCGGTGGACAGAACGACAAAGGGGTTAGCACCACGTAGGTGCTAGCCCCTTTGTCGTATCCTAGGAGGTCGAGGTCGCCTAGCGGAGGAGGGAATGGATATTCTCCACCAGGAGGGAGAGGGCTACGGGATTCATGCCGCCCTCGGGGATGATGATGTCGGCGTAGCGCTTGGAAGGCTCTACGAAGTCCCGGTGCATAGGCTTGACGGTAGAGAAGTACTGCTTGAGCACCGAGTTCATGTCGCGTCCGCGCTCCTGGACATCGCGCACGAGGCGGCGTGCTAGGCGTACGTCAGCATCGGTATCGACGAAGACCTTGACGTCCATCAGTTCGCGTAGCTCCTTATGTTCGAGGATGAGGATACCATCGAGGATGAGCACCTTGGCAGGGTGTACGAGTACCGTCTGCGGGAGTCGGTTGTGCTCGGTGAAGGAGTAGACGGGGCGCTGGATGCTCTGTCCCTGCTTGAGCTGGCGGATGTGCTCGATCATCATATCCGTGTCGAAGGAGTGTGGATGGTCGTAGTTGAGCTGGGTGCGCTCCTCGAAGCTCAGTTCGTCGTGGGCCTTATAGTAGTAGTCGTGGCAGAGCGTGGTGACGTGCTCCTCGACAAAGGCCTCCTGCAGCTTGCGTACGAGGGTAGACTTACCAGAGGCTGAGCCTCCAGCGACACCAATTACCGTAGTTTGATTAGGACTCATCGGGATGATTTTATGCTGATAGTGATTGTTTACTTGCGGCGAGAGGCAGCGCCCGTGGCTGCCGTGGGGTCTTGCTCCTTGGCCTTCTTGCTGCTGAGCTGCTCGAGCTGCTTCCTGAGGCGCGCTTCGTCGCTCGTCCAGATACGGCGCTTGACTTCTTCGGGGCTGGCCTCCTGGCTGGTGCCAGGGTGGACGATGAGGGCGTACTTGAATCGTAGGATCTTCTTGCACTTCTCCTCCAGCAGCTGGGCGGAGATCTGCCCCTTGGTGAGGGCTTGCTCTAGCTCCCGTAGTGCCTGCTGGGGCTGAGGAGGGCCAAGGAGGATGTCGTTGCCTGCCAGCAGCGCTGCGACGATGAGGGATTCCCCTGGCTTGACTTGTGCGCCCTTCATCTCGAGGGCATCGGTGAAGATGAGTCCCTTGAAGCCCATCTGCTTCTGGAGCAGCTCCGTGGTGATGGGGCGGCTGAGGGAGGCGGGTCGTCCCGTAACATCATAAGCGGGAACACGTAGGTGGGCTGTCATCACACCGCCATAGCCAGCGGCGAAGTAGCTACGGAAGGGAGCGAGCTCGAGTGCCTCCATCCGTGCCTTGCTGGCGCCCACGCTCGGGAGCGTCTTGTGCGAGTCCTCAGAGGTGTCGCCATGGCCAGGGAAGTGCTTTGCTACGGAGAGGACGCCGCCCGACTCGAGTCCTTGGGCGTAGGCCAGTGCTCCACGCTTGACCTCTTCCACAGTGCTGCCGAAGCTACGCGTGCCGATGACAGGATTGCGCGGATTGCTGTTGACGTCTAGCACGGGGGCGAAGTTGATGTGTATCCCCATGAGGCGGCATTGGCGGGCGACCTCACGGCCGTAGGCCTCGAGGAGCTGGGGGGAGGCGGCTGCGATCTGCTGGCTACGGGGATAGCGCGGGGCATCCTTGAGGCGCATATAGAGCCCCCATTCGCCGTCGAGGGCGATGAGCAGGGGGGTACGGGCTGCCTGTTGTAGGCGGAGGGTAAGCTGGCGCTGCTCTGCCAGCAGTCCCTTCTGGAAAAGGATGCCGCCCCACTGCTCCCGCTTCAGGCGCTCCAGCAGCTGTGTGCTGTCGGCGGGGATGGGGTAGATGATGGGCATGAGGAGCTGCCCGAGGCGCTCGCGGGTGCTGAGCTCCTGATATACACTGTCGACCCAGCGCTCCATAGGACGCTGGGGGACACCCTCTAGGATGCGTAGGGATCTAGGGGCAGTGGGGCGCTGGGCTACTAGTGGGAGCGCCGCGAGTAGTAGGAGGGTGCAGCGGAGAAGAGGAGTGATCATCTCGAGATCATGCAGTTACTTAGGCGCGCGGCGGAAGACCCAGAAGCGCTGTAGGGTGTAGTTGAAGAGGACGGAGACGACGAGGTCGGCTGCTAGCTTACCCAGCTTGTAGTCGACACCAGCATAGCGCTGCAGTGCATAGGTGCCTAGGTACTTGAGCAGGATGCTGCCCGCGACGGTGAGGGCAAAGCGGAGGAGCTGCCCCTTGAGACTGCTCGTGTAGCCCGCCTTAGGGTCGCTGCTGCGGAAGGTCCAGTAGCGATTGAGCGTGAAGTTGATGATCGCCCCCACGACACCTCCGATCGCAATCGCCCAGAAGAGGGGGAAGCCTAGGAGCTGACGGCAGCAGACCATCAGCCCATAGTCCACGACAGAGCCAGCACCAGCTGAGACCTGCGCTAGGGAGAAGGTGAGCACTAGGGCTCGGAGACGAGCGCGGATTCCCAAGGGGCTCCTAGGACTCGGATGAGTGCTCCTCCTTCTGCTCGAGGCGTGCAGCAGCGTCACGCTCGTTGGCCAGTGCCAAGAGACCTGCGAAGTCTGTGAGGAAGGCGATGAGCAGGACGACCGAGATAGCGAGGCCTATCCACTGGATGCTGCCTGGGAAGAAGTACTCGCTAGAGAAGAGCAGGGCGAGGATGATACGCACCTCCGTCGGGCCGAGGAGGCCCGAGTCGATGGAGTAGCGGTCGGTGACCTTGTAGCGGAGCTGTGAGATGATCATCTCTGCACCGTAGAGGGCGACGAAGATGAAGCCGACGAGCTTCCACTCAGACGCTACGTAGCTGTAGTAGCCTAGCCCGATAGCTACGATGCCTATCCAGTCGACGACGATGTCGAGGCAGAAGCCGAACCACTTGCGGGGCTTACCTCGGTAGTAGGCGAGGCGTCCATCGAGCGAGTCGCCGAACCAGTTGATGGCGAAGCCCAGGGGGGTGAGTAGGAGCCACCAGCTCTCACCCGTCAGCGCCCCGAGGAGCATGAAGAGGGCTACGAGGAGGTTACCACAGAGCCCGATGGTGGTGAGCATATTGGAGGTGACCCACCGCGGCATACGCTCGACGAGGTAGGCGATGAGGGCGAGCTCCTGGGTGTGGAGCACGTTGGTGCGCTTGCGATCTTGGCTGATCGACTTCTTTGTATCCGACATAGGGTATGATGTCTTTGTGCTGGTTGGCCCCAAGCGGGGAGGGGTGAGGCTGCTGTTCTTATTCCATATTAGAGTACTAGCGAGGGCCAAGGCTTAGTCGCTACCTCGAGTGGCTGGCTAGTGTGGCTGGGCTAGCTGGGGCTGTGAGGCGGCTTTGCCGCCCTTACCCCAGCGCTTGTAGTACTCGATGTTCTTGTCTATGCGCTGCTTCTTAGCCGTGTCGGGCTTGACCTTGCGCAGCTCTTGGGGCTTGGACTCCATAGGATCCGTGGCACGGATGTCCCACTGCTCCTCGGTGGTGAAGCCCTTCTTGATGGCGAAGGTCTGGGGGCAGTAGTAGACCTCCTCGGGCTGTCGGGGGTAGTCCCCTGGCGTGAAAGCGCCATTGTCGTCTGCGTCTACGATGAGGCGCAGGTAGTACTCCCCTGGCTTGAGGTCCTTGAAGCGTACCTCGAGGCGACCTAGGCTATCGGAAGCTGCCGGCTTCGCGCTGGGCTGGCTTAGGCTATCGCGAGCGGCTTCCTTGGGGCGTTGGGTGAGGCTGTCCACTGCTCCACGTGCCTGCTGGCGCTGCTTGCTGAGCAACTGCTGGAGGACGGCATCGGAGGCCTCGGACTGGGGCGTGGGGCTGGCCTTGGGCTGAGCCGTAGTACGCTGCGTGCTGTCCTTAGCGATGGGGAGCGCTTTGGCCTGGGCGATGACGGCGTCGCTCTTGTCGAGGAGCTGCACGAGGGCGTGCTCACGTATGCCCTTGAGTTGGACGGAGAGCTGGCCAAACTCCTGCTCCGCAAGGGTGCTTTGGCGGAAGCTCAGTGAGTCGGCTGCCGCCCCGTAGATGTCGCGTACGGCTGCCGAGTCGAGCTTCAGCTGATACTGCTGTCCATAGCCTCGGGCGAAGTGTAGGCTGTAGCTGAGGCGGTCGAGACTGTCCTGCACGAGGGTGAAGTCAAGGGGCTTCGTTGTGGAGTCCACCGTCACCGTTAGCCGCAGCGCCTCCTTGGACAGCTGAGCGAGGGGACGGCTTGCGGTGATCTTGAGGCTATCCTCTAGGCTTTGGGCGCGTAGCCCAGTGGCGCCGCTGGCCAGTAGCTGCAGGGGGGATTTCTCTACCTCGCCTTTCTTGGTACGCGGTGTCCGTAGACGGGGCTTGAGGAAGCTGAGGGTATCGGTATGCAGGGCTACGCGCTGCAGCGAGTCGGTGTGCTCGTAGCTGAGAGCAAAGCGTACTGAGTCCCCAGCGATGAGCTCGGCATCGCGCAGCCATAGGTCTAGGGTGCGTCCCTTCATGCTCACCAGATAGAGCTGGGCGGCAGGGGCGCTGGGCTTGTCTAGAGAGCGGATGACGGGGAAGCTACCCGTCGGGGAGAGGAACTCTATGCGGCAGAGGAGGCTATCCACGCGGCTGTGGCGCTCTATACCCTTGCGGATGATGTTCGGCACGGAGTAGCGCAGGGCTACATCCTGGGGATAATAATAGGTATAGGGGCGCGTGATCAGGCTGTCGCGGTGGAGTGTGTCGCGCCGCACGATGGAGTCGATGCGCAGGGTGTCGGTGCGGAGGCTGTCCTTGAGCGAGGTGCGGTAGCTGCGCGGGCTGAAGGCGAGCCCTTCGCTGGGCTCGTTGTAGCGGTAGTTCCTATCGTTGTCCTTCGTGGCGAAGACGAGGTAGGTGGAGTCGGGGAGGCCTCTCAGGGTGAAGCGCCCCATCTTGTTGCTCTTCGATACGTAGGGGAAGGTACGCTGGGCCAGCGTGCTGTCGCTCATTTGCGCTGGGTGGTAGGCGCCGATGAGGAGGTCACCGATGGGCTCATAGGTGAGGGCATCGACGACACGCCCCGAGACCTGCATGGAGTCTACCTTGTCCCCCGTGGAGAAGAGGTAGGAGAAGTCCTCGAGGGCGTTGTCCTCATTGTTGTCCATGATTGCGTCATCGAAGTAGAAGCTGTAGGTCGTCGCTGGGCGTAGGCTATCCTCCAGATAGATGATGACGCTGTGCCCGCCCGTGGTGATGCGTGCGGGCTTGAGCTGGGCGGGGGATACGATGATCTTATCCTGGTCGCTGGAGAGCTTGATATACTCGTCGAAGTTGAGGACGAGCCGTCGGCTACGTACCCCCGTGGCCTTGTTCGAGGGGTTGGCCTGCAGGAGGCGTGGAGGCTGGGTATCGTAGGGGCCTCCCTCTGGGGCACCTTGGTTCGCACAGCTGCCGATGAAGAGGGCGCTGAGGAGGAAGGCAAGGACGAAGCAGAGGGTATGCTTGGGATAGGTCATCTAGGAGGTCTGTCGTTGGGAGTCTTTAGTGAGCAGCGGCCTTGGCCTTCTTGCTCGTCATGATCTTGAGGACGTGCTGGTCGGTCAGAGCCATACCCTCACGCCCTAGCTCGGCGAGGTTGCTGATGCAGCGGTCTATGTCCTCATCCACGATCCCCTCGTTACCCGTCACGACCTGCCCCTGCATGGACAGGAGGGCGGCGATCATCGCAGAGCCCACGCCTGTGGAGGCCTTGAGGCTACAGCTGGGCTTGGCGCCATCGCAGATCATCCCTGCGACATTGCCTATCATGTTCTTGATCGCACCGATGGCCTGGTCTCGTGTGCCACCGAGTAGGTAGGTCAGAGCGCAGGCTGTGCCTACCCCCGAGACGACCATGCCGCAGAGGCAGGACAGACGTCCCAGCTGCTGCTTGATGTAGATGACGATGAGGCTGCTGAGCATCAGCGCTCGTGTAGCCTGCTCTCGGGTAGCCCCCTGGTGCTCGGCGAAGGTGAGGACGGGGAGCATGGAGGAGATCCCTTGGTTGCCGCTGCCCGAGTTGCTCATCACCGTCACGGGTGCTCCGTCCATACGGGCGTCGCAGGCCGAGCTCGTGTAGGTGAGCATCTGCGAGAGGACGGTGTTGCCGAAGAACTGCTTCCCGAGGTCGCTCTGCATCATCTTCCCGAGCTGGTGCCCGCAGCTGTGCTCGAGGGAGTACTCGCTGGCACGCTTGTTCTGCTGAGCCGCCTCGTAGATGAAGTCCATGTCCTCGATGGGGCCCGTGAGGGAGTACTCGTAGACGAGGTCGAAGTCGAGGCGGATGTCCGTGTCCTGCTCGGGGCAAGGTGCACCCTCACGCTCTGTCTCGACCTTCTGTCTCGAGGCCTGCTGGGGGACGCCATCCAGCTCCAGCTCTGTAAGACCCGTGTGGGTGCGGCAGAGGACGGCACGTGCGCAGTGCCCTGCAGTGTCCTCCAGGAGTGCCTCCACATAGAGCTTGTCGATGCCCTCGCCCTCCTTGAGTCCGATGGAGATCAGGCCGCTGTCTACGAGCTGCTTGGCGCGCTGGAGCTCCTCGCAGCTGAAGCAGTCGAGGAGCTCCAGCTGCTTCTCAGGACGCGCTAGGATAACCCCGAGGGCAATAGCGATGGGGATGCCGAACATGCTTGTCCCTGGGATGCCGACCCCGAGGGCGTTCTTCAGCATGTTGGCGCTGAGTAGTACCTCGACGCGGGAGAGCTGGTCTCTATCCTCGAGGAGGGAGGCTGCATAGGCTACGGTCAGCGCCACGGCGGCAGGCTCTGTACAGCCTGTAGCTGGTACGACCTCGCGGTGCACCAGCTCGGCGATCTGCTTCAGCTGACAGGGGGTAAGCATAGGTGGGGCGGCTTAGGGGTGGCTACGAAGGAGCTGGGGGAGCTTCTTGTCGCGCTCCTTGAGGGGAAGGTAACCGCCGTTCATAGCGGGCTCCCAGGTGCCGTAGTTGGGGTTGGGCAGCACGATGAAGCGTCGGCCGAACTCGCGGGAGAGCTTCGCCACAGCTGCCTCACGCGTCTGCTCCTGCTTGCTGTCGAAGACGTGGTCGAAGTCCCCGAGGTTGTCCCCGAGGAGCATCAGGATCTCGTACTGCTGGAGTACGGCGTTGCGGCGTGCCGTCTTGTCCGAGTTGCGGGAGGCATCGCGCAGCATCAGGTGCTGGTCGTCGGCCTGCGGTAGCCCGAGGCTGCGGAGGTTGCGCAGCGTGCCCGCACGGTTGGCCTCATCACGGTTGGAGATGTAGAAGATCTGTACCCCGAGGGAGTCCGCCTTGCGGAAGAAGTCGACGGCACCAGCCAGCGCGATGGCGGAGGCCTGGTCGCACCACTTGTCCCAGGAGGCCTGGGTGAAGTCCTCTCCCTTGAGGGCTTGGTGCACGGAGTTGGCACTGTTGTCTACGATCGTCTCGTCGATGTCGGTGACGATAGCCCAGCGGTGCCCGCCTCGGGCTGTGGCGGCCAGGAGTCGCTCAGTGGCGATGTTGTAGGCCTGATGGCAGAGGGCCTTGTATTCGGCGGAGCGCTGGATCCAGGCCGAGGTATAGAGCTTGCCTCCCAGCGTGGGGCTCATCGCCTCGGGGCTGGCCTTGGGCGTCATGACGCTGCGGTCATTACCCACGGCGATGATGCAGCTGGAGGTGGTCGCTAGGGCGAGGGAGCTAGCTAGCGCCATGGTGAGGTAGGTACGGCGGATCATAGGTTCTTGCTTTCGTGTGATGTATGCTGGTGATTGAGGTAACACTTGCGACAGAGCGGGCTGTACTCCTGGGCTTCCCCGAGCATGACCTGCTGGTCGCCCGCTACCAGGCGGTAGGAATAGTTGGCCCAGCTGCCGCACTCGACGCAGATGGCGTGTATCTTGTCTACATTGTCCGCGATGCAGCAGAGCTCGGCCATAGGGCCGAAGGGGCGCCGCTGGAAGTCCATGTCCAGCCCTGCGATGATGACGCGCACGCCTTGGTCGGCGAGCTGCTCGACCACGGAGATCAGGCCCTCGTCGAAGAACTGTGCCTCATCGATCCCGATGACATCCACGTCGGAGGCCATGAGCAGGATGCTGGAGGAGCCTGATACGGGGCTGGAGGGGATGGCATTCTGGTCGTGGGAGACGACCTGCTCTACGTCGTAGCGGGTGTCTATGCTGGGCTTGAAGATCTCCACGCGCAGCCCTGCGATCTTGGCCCTGCGTAGGCGGCGCAGCAGCTCCTCCGTCTTGCCGCTGAACATCGATCCGCAGATGAGCTCGATGCTCCCGCGCTCGCGTGCGTGCCCTGTCTCGAAGAGGTTCATCATCGTCCCACCCCTCCCTCGGCACGTATGCGGAGCTCGCGCGTGCCGTCGGCCAACTCACGCAGCTCTATATATAATGTATCCTCGGGGAGTAGGGGCTCGAGGACCTCGGGCCACTCGATGAGGCAGATCGCGCCGCTCTGGAGGTAGTCGTCGGCGCCAAGATTGAGCGCGTCCTCCAGCCGCTCCAGTCGGTAGCAGTCAAAGTGATAGATCACTTGTCCCGAGGGCTCAGCCTGATACTCGTTGATGATGGAGAAGGTGGGGCTATTGATCACATCCTTCACTCCTAGGCGCTCGCAGAGGGCTTTGATGAAGGTGGTCTTCCCAGTCCCCATGGGAGCTAGGAAGGCAAAGACTCTGCTCTGGGGCAGCACCTCGCGGATGAAGCGATCGGCGACATCGCCAAGCGCCTCAGGGGAGGGAAGTAGATAGCTGGTGTCTAAGTCCATTTGTTCGTTGCCTCGCAGGGTAAGCTATACCCTACATATAGGATATTACAAATTTAGGACATTCGGCGCATATCACCGCATCCCGAGCTGCGGGCAGAGGGCTGATCTCTTGCTAAGGCTCAAGGTAGGCTGCTCTTGCTCCCTGCCCCGGGATGGTGGAGCTATAGGCGGTGCGGTAGGCCTTGCCCTTAGCCCTTGTAGCCTCACGAGTAGACTGCGAAGGCTGCTACAAGAGCTCCTGGCAAAGGACGTAAGGAGGATACCGCAGGGTGAGGCCTTAGCCTCAGCTCTGTGAGGGATATCCCTCGGCCTGCTGACGGCTACCCCTCATGCTCGTGATGGATGCCCCTCAGCGCTCTGACTGATATCCCTCACGAGGGCTCCCTCTATGGGCGCAGTTCACGGCGACTTGACTGTCCTCCCTTCGATTATATATAGGAAGGGTAGGGGGAGAGGCGCTGCTTAGTCCCGATAGAAGCAGCTAGCCCCGATAGCGCGGCAGGTGCCGTCTATCGGGGCTAGTAGAGGATGGGCTTAGCTCCTAAGAGGGAGCTGGAGCTGCTAGGCCTGGATGCCGAAGGCCTCGCGCACCTGATCTACGTAGTCGAGGCGCTCCCAGGTGAAGAGCTCGACGTCGAGGCTCAGCGTGCTACCGTCGTAGTTATTGACCGTGCGGGTCACGCGGCGGGGCTCACGTCCGAAGTGTCCGTAGCTCGCCGTAGCCTGGTAGATAGGCTTGCGCAGCTGCAGGCGCTGCTCGATGGCGTAGGGGCGTAGGTCGAAGAGCTGCTGGATACGCGCAGCGATCTCGCTATCGCTCAGCCCTACGTGGGACGTGCCGTAGCTGTTGACGAAGATGCTGATGGGCTCGGCTACCCCGATGGCATAGGCCAGCTGCACGAGGAGGCGATCTGCGACGCCAGCGGCGACGAGGTTCTTGGCGATGTGGCGCGCGGCGTAGGCTGCCGAGCGGTCTACCTTAGAGGGATCCTTACCCGAGAAGGCGCCCCCACCATGCGCTGCACGACCGCCGTAGGTGTCAACGATGATCTTGCGCCCCGTGAGGCCCGTGTCTCCGTGAGGGCCTCCGATGACGAACTTACCCGTCGGATTGACGTAGAGCTTGAAGTCCGTGTGCTCGATCTGCTCGAACTCAGCAGCGTAGCCAGCAAAGACGCGGGGTAGCAGGTGCTGGCGGATGTCGGCCGTGATCTTGGCCTGCATCGCGGCATCAGCTGCAGCCTGCGCCTCGGGGCTCTTGTCCTCAGGCTGGATGAACTCATCGTGCTGCGTGCTGATGACGATGGTGTCGATGCGCAGAGGCTTACCCCCCTGGCTGTACTCGACCGTGACCTGGCTCTTGGCATCGGGGCGCAGGTAGGGCATCAGCTCGCGCTTCTCCTTGCGGATGCGTGCTAGCTCCTCCAGCAGCGCGTGTGAGAGGTCAAGGGTCAGGGGCATATAGGAGGGGGTCTCACGGCAGGCGTAGCCGAACATGATCCCCTGGTCTCCAGCTCCCTGCTCCTCAGGGCGTGTACGGTCTACCCCACGGTTGATGTCGGCGCTCTGCTCGTGGATCGAGGAGAGCACGGCGCAGCTATTGCCGTCGAAGCAGTAGTCACTCTTGTTGTAGCCGATCTGGCGTATGACCTCGCGGGTGATCTCCTGGAGGTCTATGTAGGCCTTGCTCTTGACTTCGCCAGCGAGGATCACCTGCCCTGTCGTGACGAGGGTCTCACAGGCGACCTTGGACTGCGGGTCGAGGGCGAGGAAGTGGTCGAGGATGGCGTCGGAGATCTGGTCTGCGACTTTGTCGGGGTGTCCTTCGGAGACGGACTCCGAGGTGAAGAGGTAGCTCATAGCTATATATCTTGTAGTTATTTGGTTGATAGGAGGCTGAGCGCCTATAACGTAAAAAGCCTTGGCTGCAGTGGGGCAACCAAGGCGCGATAAGGGCGTTCACTCTGTCCTGCCGCAGCGCTCGAGCCGCTAGGCTACTGGGGGCGGCGTGACGGGTTTAGCATTTTTTCGCGTGGTTGCAAGCATCACAAATCTGTCCACGTACTGGTCTCTTAGCCGCTGCAAAGGTACGAAAAAAAGCGATGTAGCTCATCTCGTCCCTTGTGGCGTGCCCTAGGGAGTGGGGCGGTGCGCTAAGTGCCTCGCTTCCCTTAGGGCGCTTCGGCTTGGGGACGGGAGCTCGGGGGCGCTACTCCTTGTCCTAGTGGGAGCTAAGTTATTTGGCTTATTCCTTGATTTTGGCTACGTTTGTACCAAGCCGTCAACGTGTAAGGTACTAATAACAGTATAGCATGAAAAAAGTCTTAGGTCTCGACCTCGGGGTCGGATCCATAGGGTGGTCCCTCATCGTCCTCGACGAAGACCAGCGTCCCGCCGAGATCCTCGGCATGGGCTGCCGCATCGTCCCCCTCATGCAGCTCTGGCAGCTGCGTGCCGATGCAGCGCCCTCTGGGCGACAGCTGAGCCTACCCTAAGCCATCAAAGCTTGTATCATGATAACACGCACGCTTTACTTTGGGGATCCTGCTTATCTGTCGCTTAGGGACAGACAGCTTGAGGTACACCTAAGACAGGGTTCCCCTAGTAAAGTATCATCACGGACGATCCCGATAGAAGATGTCGGGGTCGTCCTCCTCGATGATTTTTAGATCACCATTACCCACGGCGCCTTGAATGCGCTGCTGGGGCAGAACTGCACTCTCAGCGCTCTGATGGGTATCCCTCGGGTGGGGGATCGGGCTACCGAGGAGGGCGCGGCTACCATTCTATGGGGGAGCTGTGACTGGGTACAGGCTGGGGCATTCCCCTCAGTATTTGTATCTTTGCTCTAAGCTCGCGCTGCGCTAGGGCTGGAGCTTGCCCTCGCGCGCATACCTATTATTAGTATAGACTAGTCAAGGATGAAACAACTCAAGATAGTACTCATCGGCTACGGCAAGATGGGACGCATCATCGAGCATATCGCTCAGGAGCGTGGCCACCAGGTCGTGCTCAGGATAGACCGAGGCGAGGAGGCGCTCTTCGACGATCCGCGCTTCGCTTCGGCGGACGTAGCCATCGAGTTCACCTCCCCCCAGGCAGCTTATGCCAACTGCTTGAAGACCTTAGAGCGCGGCCTACCCTTGGTCTCTGGCTCTACGGGCTGGAGCGAGCGCCTGCCCGAGCTCAAGGCGCTCTGCGAGCGGGAGGGGAAGACCTTCTTCTGGTCCTCCAACTTCAGTATCGGCGTCTACCTCTTCCGTCAGCTCGTGGCACAGGCCTCTCGACTGATGCAGCTGGCGCCTGACTATCGCCTGAGCATGAGCGAGACGCATCACGTGCACAAGCTGGATGCCCCCAGCGGTACGGCCATCACGCTGGCCGAGACGGTGCTGGCCGAGCGCCCAGAGCTCGAGCGCTGGACGCTCGGGACGGCTGCGGAGGACGAGCTGCCCGTCGTGGCCTACCGTGAGGGCGAAGTCCCAGGAACGCATAGCCTGAGCTTCACCTCCGGGGTAGATCGCATCGAGCTGACGCACGAGGCCTTTGGGCGCGAAGGTTTTGCCCACGGCGCTGTCCTCGCAGCCGAATATGCCGCCACGCATCGCGGTTGGCTGACGATGGAGGATCTCGTGCAGTCTCGTTAATCCTAAGTATATTCCTCTCCCTATGAATAGATACCCGCTCTCGGGGCTCAGTCCTCGTCAGCTCCTCATCCGCCGCATCAAGGGCGGGATTATGATTGTACTGCTCCTGCTCTTCGCCTTCTGGGCGGGCTGGTGCTGGCTCTTGTTGCTGCCTTTCTTGGTAGACTTCTACTTCACGCGCTTCATCCCCTGGCGTTACCTCAAGGAGCACCCCAACGGTATGGTACGCCTGTTGGGAGGGCTGCTGGAGGATATTGTCTTCGTTGTGGTGACGGTCTCGATCATCTTCACCTACTTCTTCCAGAACTTTGCCATCCCCTCCTCCTCGCTGGAGAAGACGCTCTTGATCGGGGACTACCTCTTTGTCAATAAGCTCAGCTACGGGCCGCGCGTGCCGATGACGCCGCTGGCGCTGCCGCTAGCTCACAATACGGCCTTCGGGCATAAGTCCTACCTCGATAGCCCTTCACTGCCTTACCGCAGGCTCAAGGGGCTGGGTAAGGTGGAGCGTAATGACCTCGTAGTCTTCAACTTCCCCGCAGGCGATACGGTGGCACTCTCGATGCCGAACCCCGACTACTATACGCTGTGCGCTCAGTATGGGCGTGAGCAGGTGTGGAGCGATCGTCAGCAGTTCGGCGAGGTCGTCGCTCGTCCTGTAGACCGTCGCGACCACTATGTCAAGCGCTGTGTCGGCCTGCCTGGGGAGACGGTAGAGCTACGTGCCAATCAGCTCTACATCAATGGTAAGGCTATGGCCAATCCGCGTCAGATGCAGCTCAACTACTTCGTCCAGACCGACGGGACGCCGCTGCCGCAGGAGCTCCTCGACCAGCTGGAGATCAACGACAGAGATGTGCAGCTCATCTACGACTACCGTACGAGCGATGGGGGAGACCTCTCTCCCTTCCTCGCACAGATGAAGCTGGCCTTCCAGTCCGAGGGCTCGCGTGGCTACGGCCTTATCTATCACCTGCCTCTGACGGCTGAGATGGTGCGCGTACTGCAGGCTGAGCCTTATGTCAAGGGCATTGGGGTGGAGCGTACGACGACTGAGCTCAGCGGGCAAGTCTACCCACTGGGCTACGCTACGGGCTGGACGCGTGATGACTACGGGCCACTCCTCATCCCCCGTAAGGGGCTGACGGTCGAGCTCACCCCAGCGACGCTCGCCTACTATGCCCGCTGCATCCGTGCCTACGAAGGGCACCAGCTGGAGCAGCGCCCCGATGGGGTGATCCTCATCGATGGTCGTCCCGCGACGCACTATACCTTCGCGATGGACTACTACTTCATGCTAGGGGACAATAGGCACATGTCTGCCGACAGCCGCTACTGGGGCTTCGTGCCCGAGGATCATATCGTGGGTAAGCCCGCCTTCCTCTGGCTCTCCATCAATAGCGAGCGTCCGCTCTTCTCTGGCGGGATCCGCTGGGGGCGGATGATGCGTTTCATCAATGGGAAGTAAGCGCCGCCATATTCCTAGCCTACTACGCTACGGAGCCTTGCCGCTGGGAGTCGTACTCCTAGTACTGCTCCTACGCGCCTTCCTCTTCATGCCGCTGACGCTGCAGACCAGCGCTCTGTCGCCGAGCTACCCCCGTGGGGCGTGGGTGCTGGTGCTCAAGAGCTTCGAGCCTGAGTACGGTGACTGCGTCCTCATCGACCTAGGCCGCCTAGGACTAGCGAAGCCCTCAGAGCCTAGCCTCGTGGCGGGACGTGTCGTCGGTCTGCCTGGCGACAGCCTCGAGCTGCGACAGGGACTGCTCTATGTCAATGGCCGCCGCACGCTCGATCATCGCCGTGCCCTGAACGTGCGCGAGCACTACGCGCTACGTCTGCCGCGTGCTCAGGGCGTCTATCCCCTGAGTCCCGTGAGCCTCGTGGCCTATCGCGAAGCCCTCCTGGAGGAGCAGCGCGCTGAGGAGCGCCTGCACCCAGGGCGTGGTCAGCTGGGGCTGGACTCCGCCCGATGGATGCAGCGCCTCAGTGAGCGAGCGCTCTACACCTTCGCCCAGGACTACTACTGGGTGCTGGCAGACGATACCAGCTCGGGGCCTGACTCACGTCACCTAGGGATTATCCCGCGTGAGGCCATCGTGGGGCGTCTGCTCTTCGGCCTCGGCACGCGCAGCCCCTTCGTCTATCCTTGATGTACTACGACCTCCTGCTCTCTACGGCGCTGGCACCTCCCATCAGCTACTTCACCCTCCTGTATCATCACCAGTCGGGTAGGGTAGGCCTCGAAGCTGCCGAGCACTACATCAAGCAGAGCTACCGCAATCGCTGCTACATCCTCGGGCCTAACGGCGTGCAGCCACTGAGCATTCCCGTGGAGCTCCCTGAGGGGACGAAGACCCCCATCACTGAGGTGCGCCTCTCGACGCATAGCCAGTGGCGTGCCGTCTGGCATCAGACGCTCACTACGGCCTACGGCGCTAGTCCCTACTACGAGTACTATATCGACGAACTGGAGGCGCTGTGGAGCGCCCCCGAGGATGATAGCCTCTGGGGGCTGAACCTCAGGCTACTGCTGCACCTCTGTCCCCTGCTTGAGATCGACACGGCCTGCCTCTGCCCGACCGAGACCTTCACGCCGCTGGACTGCCACGAGGCGGACTACCGCTATAGCCTGCGCCCCAAGCAGGGCACACTGCCCCCTGCCTACCTCCCCCAAGCCTATCATCAGCTCGATCGACCCGCTCGTGGCTTCGTCCCGGAGCTCAGTATCCTCGATCTCCTCTTCAATATGGGGCCCGAGAGTCCCCTTATTCTCCAAGCTAGCTACCATCCCTATCCTCATGAATAAGCCTAAGCAATCCGCCTTCGGCCCAGCCCCTCGTGTGGCTCCGCGCCCCGAGGAGCTGCGTCACCTCGACGACCTACGTATCGACCCCTACTACTACCTGCGGGACAAGGAGCTCCCCGAGCTGCAGGACTACCTCCGTGCAGAGAATGCCTACACCGAGCAGGTGATGGCCTCGACCCAGGAGCTGCAGGAGGAGATCTATCAGGAGATCGTGGGGCGCATCAAGGAGACCGACCAGAGCTATCCCACACTGCGCCGTGGCTATTACTACTATACCCGTACCGAGCAGGGCAAGCAGTACCCCAGCTATTACCGCTACGAGGAAGAGGCCTTCGAGGAGCGCTGGAGTGAGCGCCCGCAGGAGGTGGAGGGGGGCGAACTGATCTTCGACGTCAACCTCATGGCCGAGGGGCAGCCCGCCTATATCTTCGCTGGCTACAGCGTCAGCCCCGATAATCGCTGGGTGGCCTATATGTCCAATACGACGGGCTCCTATGCAGAGTTCGACCTCAGGATCAAGAGCCTCGAGACGGGGCAGGAGCTGCCGCTGTGCATCGCGGGCGTTGCTTCGCTGGCCTGGGCTGAGGATAGTGAGACCATCTACTACAGCCTGATCGACGAGACGCTGCGCTCTAGCCGCGTCCTTCGTCAGCGCCTCGACGAGACCGAGGGGCAGCTGATCTACGAGGAGCTGGATAGCCGCTTCTCCTGCAGCGTCAGCGAGACCAAGACGCACGAATACCTCTTCATCTCCTGCTCGAGTAGCACCAGTAGCGAGGAGTACTACCTCGCTGCGGACGGTCGGGACACGGAGCCCAAGCTACTGCTAGCTCGCCAGCCCGACGTGCGCTACTCGGTGCTGACGCACCGCGATCGCCTCTACCTATACTATAAGGATAAGGAGCAGCTCAACGGCGCCCTCTATGCGACGAGCCTCGAGGGCGTGGCAGACCGCTCCTCCTGGCGTACGATCCTCGCACATCGCCCTGAGGTGCGCCTCGAGAGTCTCGGCATCTACGAGCACTATGTGGTGACTGAGGAGCGCGTCGAGGGGCTCTCGCAGATCCGCATCCTTGATCCGCTGGGGCAGCCGCTGCGGGAGGTCGCCTTCCCCGAGCCCGTCTATACGCTGGCTCTGAGAGGTAGCAGCCAGTACACCACGCGCAAGGTGCGCTACACCTATTCCTCGCCTAATAGACCCAGCAGCCTCTATGAGTACGACCTCGAGACGGGTGAGAGTCGACTGCTCAAGCAGCAGGAGGTAGGCGGAGGCTACCAGCCAGAGTACTACGTCGTGGAGCGTCGCTGGGCGCTGGCCGAGGACGGGGTGACGCGCATCCCTATGGCCTTGCTCTACCGCAAGGGTCTCAAGCGCGATGGCTCGGCACCTGCCCTGATCTACGGCTATGGGAGCTATGGGATCTCGATGGAGGCACAGTTCAGCGTCTCTATCCTTAGCCTGGTGGATCGTGGCTTCGTCTACGCGCTGGCCCAGGTCCGTGGCGGGAGCGAACTCGGGGAGCAGTGGTACGAGGATGGCAAGTTCCTCAAGAAGGAGCATACCTTCACTGACTTTGCTGCCTGCGCTCGTCTCCTCCTGGATGAGGGTTATACCTCCCCCGAGCGCTTAGCCGCTATGGGGGGCAGTGCGGGCGGTATGCTGATGGGGGTAGTGGCCAATCGCTGGCCTGAGCTCTTCGGCTGCATCGTCGCCCAGGTGCCCTTCGTGGACGTCGTGACGACGATGCTCGACGATAGTCTACCTCTGACGACAGGGGAGTACGAGGAGTGGGGCAATCCCAATGAACCCGAGTATTACCACTATATGAAGGGCTATTCCCCCTATGACAACCTCCGTGCGCAGCGCTATCCTGCCATGCTCGTCACGGGCGGAATCAATGACTCGCAGGTGCTCTTCCATGAGCCGACCAAGTATGTGGCGAAGCTCCGTAGTCTCAAGACGGATGATGAGCTCCTCTTGCTGCGCATGAATATGGACTCGGGCCACGGCGGCGCTACGGGGCGCTACAGCGGGATACGCGACACGGCCTTTGAGTACGCCTTCATCCTCTACGCCCTAGGGCTCGTCTCCTAGGGAGCGGGGAGTCGGCTCGGGGAATGTTGCCGAGCGGCGGGCTTAGCCCAGCCTCCCCAGTATAGTCCCAGAGGGGACGGAGCGCGCTCATAGCCTGCTCCTAGCTTCGCGAGGGATAGCAGTCAGCCGCCTGACTGCTATCCCTCGCGCGCTTTAGGGGTATCCCTCAGCGCGCTGACTGATATCCCTCAGCAACCCTCCCCCTTAGACCCGAGCTTTGGCGTGGGCTTGGTGCCCCTTCGTCTCGTCCTAAGCTAGGGAGGGGGGAGGGGCTGCTGCCTCCGCCCTGAGGCGCTTGGCGCAGCCTCTAGTGTAGTGCAGTAAAATTCATTACCTTTGTCTCCGTATTATCCCAGTCTCTGTGGTGCGGGCTCTTGCCTCGCCCTTCATAGGGCTGCGGACACACTAGGTACATTATATACAAAGGATATGAACAAGGTAAGCTATGCCCTAGGGCTAAGCATCGGGCAGAACTTCCGTGCCTCGGGCTTTGACGAACTGATCTTCGAGGACTTCCTACAGGGCGTACGCGCCGTCTACGACGAGGTACAGCCCGAGATGAGCTACGACGAAGCGAAGCAGATCATCAACGACTACTTCCAGGAGGTGCAGCGCAAGGCTGTCGAGCGCAACAAGGAGGCTGGTGAGGAGTTCCTCAAGATCAACGGCCACAAGGCCGGCGTCGTCACGCTGCCTAGCGGTCTCCAGTACGAGATCCTGCGCGAAGGCGATGGTCCCAAGCCTAAGCTCACCGACAGCGTAGAGTGCCACTACCACGGTACGCTCATCAACGGGCAGGTCTTTGATAGCTCGATGGACCGCGGCGAGACGGCTACCTTCCCTCTGCAGGGCGTCATTAAGGGCTGGACGGAGGTCCTTCAGCTGATGCCCGTAGGCTCTAAGTGGAAGGTTACGATCCCTGCCGACCTGGCCTACGGCGATCGTGGTGCTGGGCAGATGATCCAGCCTGGCAGCACGCTCATCTTCATCATTGAGCTCATCGCGATCAAGTAAGGCTAGATGAAGAAGACCGCTGTAATGGGCCTTGGGCTGGCTACGGCCCTGCTCCTAGGGGCTTGCTCCCCCCGCCTCAAGCCGCGCACTAGTGCCCTGCCCTCAGCGCAGGACTCGGTGGCCTATGCCTTTGGGGTGCTGAATAGCCAGGCCTTCTCCTCTGCCATGGCAGGTATGCCCGGCGATAGCCTGAGCCGTGCGCAGATCCTCGAGGGCTTCGCCGACGCCTTCCTCAGCCGTCCCGCTCAGGTGCTGAGCCTAGAGCAGGCACGCCGCATCTATGAGGGCTATATCAATGGCCTGAGAGCTGTAGAGGCACGCGAGCGTAGCGCTCGTGCCGACTCGCTGCTGCGCCTCAATGCTCAGCGCCCTGGCGTACAGACGACGGCGAGTGGCCTCCAGTGGCGCGTGCTACGTGCTGCCGAGGGGCAGCACCCCAGCGCACAGGACACCGTAGTGGTGAACTACGTGGGTCGACTGGCCGATGGGGGTAAGGAGTTCGATAGCTCTTACAAGCACGGCGAGCCCGCGACCCTTCCGCTGAGTGCTGTCATCAAGGGCTGGACGGAGGGCATTGGTCTGATGTCTAAGGGGGCTAAGTACGAGTTCCTCATCCCTGCGCCCCTGGCCTACGGCGAGCGTGGTGCGGGTGGGGTGATCCCTCCTGGAGCGCCCCTCGTCTTCGAGGTCGAGCTCCTGGATATCAAGCCCTACGTCGCACCCCAGGCCACCGACGAGGTCGCTGAGGCACAGGCACAGCCCAGCTCCAGCACCAAGGCTAGCCCTCGGACAAAGGGGAGCAAGCGCACTAAGCGCACCAAGTAAGTAAACTTCAAATCAATTCTATAAGACGACAATGAAAAAGTTCGCAATGATCCTGGCTGCATCAGCCATGGCCCTCGGTACCTACTCCTGCCAGCAGGGAGGCTCCACGCCCAAGGACAGCGTAGACAGCGTAGCCTACGCTATGGGCTTCAGTAATGCTGCTGAGCTGATGAACGCCATCAAGGGCGCTCAGGCTCAGGGTCAGCAGATTGACTCCGCACTCTTCTTCAAGGGCTTCGAGGAAGGCTTCAACAGCGATACGACCAAGCTCTGGTACTACGTAGGTCAGATGCAGGGTGTACAGGCTGCTCAGCGCTTCAAGGAAGACTCCACGCTGATGAACAAGAAGGCCCTCTTCCTCTCTGGCTTCAAGAAGGCGCTGGCTCTGGACTCCGCTACGCGCGTAGGCCAGGTGGATAGCCTCGGTGCTGTCGCTCAGAAGTACTACGAGAAGAAGTACGAGGAGGAGCAGAAGAAGCAGGAAGCTGAGATGGCGAAGCAGATGGAGCAACAGTATGGTGAGAACAAGACCAAGGGTGCTGCCTACATCAAGAGCTTCGCTGCTGAGCCTGGTGTCAAGACCACGGCTAGCGGTATTGCCTACAAGGTGATCAAGGAAGGTACGGGCGCTACGCCTACGGCTAACGATGTCGTGAAGGTCAACTACAAGGGTATGCTCATCGATGGTACCGTCTTCGACGAGTCTAAGGATAAGCCCGTCGAGTTCCCCGTCAACGGCGTCATCAAGGGTTGGACCGAAGTACTCCAGCTGATGAAGGTCGGTGAGAAGATCAAGGTGGCTATCCCTCAGGAGCTGGCCTACGGCGCACGCTACCAGGGCGACAAGATCCCTCCCTTCAGCACGCTGGTCTTCGAGATCGAACTCCTCGAGGTCAAGCCCGCTGCTGCCCAGCAGTAGGGTAGTAGCCTTGGGCTAAGCCTAAGACTTTAGTGCGCAAGGGCAGCTGCTCCGTATGGAGCGGCTGCCCTTGCTGCTTCTCTGGCTCGGTGACGGGAGGCTAGGGGCTCCGTCTAGGCTTGCTTCTCGCGCGCGGGATACCTTAATAGAGGGGGCGTCGAGGGATGAGTTTCGGTATGGATTTGGAGCGTATGGATAAAAGTGCTACCTTTGCAGTGCAAAAAGATAGCGCGGAGTGGAGCAGTGGCAGCTCGTTGGGCTCATAACCCAAAGGTCGTAGGTTCGAATCCTGCCTCCGCAACTAAGTAAGGGTATCCTTATCAGAAGAGAGTCTCCACAGTCACTAGCGGGGACTCTTCTTGCATTTACGACAGCGTACTACTCACCTCCCCAAGGCAGCGATCATCTACTATGGCCCAGTCCGTCCCCCTAGCACTAAGAGATATTGACAAGGAGCAGCTCCTGGAGTTCCTCCTGCGCTACGCGACGACGCAGACCAGCGTCGGGGTGCAGACCTCCCGCATCGTCGTCAATACGACGCGTATAGCCCATGCCTATGGCTATGAGCTGACGATCATGATGTTCCAGCGCAACATCGCCATGACGCTGACCCCTGTGCTGGAGGGAGCCGAGGGCAGCTATCAGCGCCTCGACTACGCCCACCCCGTGACGGGCATGAGCCAGCATAAGCACAGCCCCCTGAACTTCTATCTTAATGCCGAGCTTAGCCGCCTGAGCTGGTACACCTATGATAACCACCCCGATCTGGCGGAGCTGGAGGCACGCTTCGAGCGCATCCTCACCACACAGCCCGTCAATCGCTGGCTCGTGCTCTACCTCATCAGTCAGGCCAATATGTGCCTGTGTCTGCTCTTCGGCGGCGATCTCGTCTCCTCGCTCTTTGTCTTCCTAGGGACCTTCCTCGGCTTCTTGCTGCGGCAGGAGCTCAATAGACGGCACGCCTATATCTACCTGACGATATGCCTCTCTGCCTTTATTGCCTCCTTCATCGTAGGGCTGGGGGCAAAGTGGGGGCTGGAGGGCTCCCCTGAGATCGCCCTAGGGGCCAGCGTCCTCTACCTCATCCCCGGCGTCCCCTTCATCAATGGCATCATGGACCTGCTGGACGGCTATATGCTCAATGGGCTCTCGCGCCTGATGACCGCGGCTATGATCGTGGTGAGCATTACGGTCGGGCTCAGTGGTACGCTCCTGCTGCTTGGCCTATCGCTGCTCTGATCCCCTTGCCTTGCCTCTATCCCTTATACGACACGCCTTCCCTATGGACTTCGTCTTGATCTTTCAGAAGGGCTTCTTCGCCGCCATCGCAGCACTCGGCTTCGCCGCCGTTGGTAACCCCTCGCCTGCCGCCTTCCGCTATGCCCCGCTCCTAGCCTTCTTCGGCAATGTGATCCGCTTCTCTTTGATGCAGTACGCAGAGGTGAACATCGCTGTGGCCTCCTTCTTCGCCGCCATCTTTATTGGCTTCATGGCCGTGGGCTTCGCCTTCTATGCGCGCTATCCGATCGAGGTCTTTGCCTTCCCGGCCTTGCTCCCGATGATCCCAGGACAGTATGCCTACCGCTCCCTCCTGGCGATGATCCGCTTCATCGAGACTAGCAGTACACAGATGCAGGAGCAGTATCTCCCGATGATCATCAGCAATGCGATCACCGCGCTCCTGACGATGTTCGCCCTTGGCGTTGGGGTCGCGATCCCGCTCTTCATCTTCTACAAGACCTCCTTCCGTATGACGCGTGGCGAGGCCAAATAGGAGGTTGCTCTAAATGATGTACCTTTGTGTTGCGCTTACCTATACCCCTTGACGGAGCTATATGTAGGCGCAACGATTATTTAAGGAATACGTATCATCATAGTAAGGTCATAGATGGAATACAACTTTAGAGCGATAGAGGCTCGCTGGCAAGAGTACTGGAGCGCACACGAGGTCTACCGAGTCACTGAGGACAGCACGCGTCCAGCGTATTATGTGCTAGATATGTTCCCCTATCCCTCTGGTGCAGGGCTGCACGTGGGGCATCCACTGGGCTACATCGCCTCGGATATCTTCGCTCGCTACAAGCGTCTACGCGGCTTCAACGTACTCCATCCTATGGGCTATGATGCCTTCGGTCTCCCCGCCGAGCAGTATGCGATCCAGACGGGCCAGCACCCCGAGGTCACGACCGAGGAGAATATACAGCGCTACCGCAGTCAGCTGGAGCGCATCGGCTTCAGCTTCGACTGGTCGCGCGAGCTCCGTACCTCGGACCCCGAGTACTACAAGTGGACGCAGTGGACCTTCATCCAGCTCTTCCACTCCTACTATGATAAGGCGGCGGACAAGGCCCGCCCCATCGCTCAGCTCGTGGCCCAGCTGGAGCGCTCGGGTACGGATGGGCTAGATGTCGCCCAAGGCGAGGAGCTACACTTCACGGCAGCCGACTGGCAGAGCTGGTCGGAGACCAAGCGCATGCAGGTGCTGATGAACTATCGCCTGGCCTATCTCGGCGAGACGATGGTCAACTGGTGTGCTGCCTTGGGTACCGTGCTGGCCAATGATGAGGTCAGCGATGGCGTCAGCGTACGTGGTGGGCACCCTGTCGAGCAGCGCAAGATGCAGCAGTGGTGTCTGCGCGTCTCGGCCTATGCGGGGCGTCTACTGAGTGGCCTCGACGGGCTGAACTGGAGCGAGTCGCTCAAGGAGTCGCAGCGCAACTGGATCGGCCGCAGCGAGGGTGCTGAGGTGTGCTTCCCCGTGCTTGCTTCGCCCGAGGGCACTGAGGAGAAGGGAGCCCTGACGATCTTCACCACGCGTGTTGATACGATCTATGGCGTGACCTTCATGGTGCTCGCTCCCGAGAGTGACTACGTCGCCGAGGTGACCACTCCAGAGCAGGCAGCGGCTGTCGAGGAGTACCTCGCCGCCACGCGCCGCCGTACCGAGCGCGATCGCATGTCCGATCGCCGCGTCTCGGGTGTCTTCACTGGCGCCTATGCTCGCCACCCGCTGACGGGTGCGGCTATACCCATCTGGATCAGTGACTACGTCCTGGCCGGCTATGGTACGGGTGCTGTGATGGCCGTACCCGCGCATGACAGCCGTGACTTCGCCTTTGCACGTCACTTCGATCTGCCCATCGTGCAGGTCGTCGTCCCTGAGGGCGAGGAGCCCAGTGATACCAGCGAGTGGACGGAGAGCAAGGACAGCAAGCAGGGCGTGCTTATCAATTCGGGCATCCTCGATGGCTGCTCCGTGGCCGACGCCATCGCGACGATGAAGGCCTATGTTGAGGCTGAGGGCCTCGGCCGCGTCCAGACCAACTACCGCCTACGTGATGCTATCTTCAGCCGCCAGCGCTACTGGGGCGAGCCTTTCCCTATCTACTACGACGCTGAGGGCATAGCCCGCACGCTCCCCGAGGATCAGCTGCCGCTGCACCTCCCCGAGGTCGATAAGTTCCTCCCCACGACGGACGGGCAGCCACCGCTGGGCCGTGCCAAGGGCTGGCATACCGCCGAGGGCTACCCCTACGAGCTGAGCACAATGCCTGGTTTCGCAGGGAGCTCGGCCTACTACCTCCGCTATATGGACCCCTACAATGAGGAGGCACTGGTTAGCCCCGAGAAGAACGCCTATTGGCGTAGCGTCGACCTCTACGTCGGCGGCGCTGAGCACGCTACGGGTCACCTGATCTATAGCCGCTTCTGGAATAAGTTCCTCTACGACCTCGGCCTCATCGTCGAGGACGAGCCCTTCCAGAAGCTCGTCAATCAGGGCATGATCCAGGGACGCTCCAACTTCGTCTACCGTATCAAGGATACCAATACCTTCGTCTCGCTCGGCCTACGCGACCAGTACGACACGACCCCTATCCACGTGGACGTCAACATCGTCTACAACGACCAGCTCGACCTCGAGGCCTTCAAGGCCTGGCGCCCTGAGTACGCCACCGCTGAGTTCATTCTCGAGGACGGGAAGTACATCTGCGGCTGGGCGGTCGAGAAGATGAGCAAGTCGATGTTCAACGTGGTTAACCCCGACATGATCATTGAACGCTACGGCGCCGACACGCTGCGCCTCTACGAGATGTTCCTTGGGCCACTCGAGCAGAGCAAGCCTTGGGACACGAACGGTATCGACGGGGTGCACCGCTTCCTGCGTAAGCTCTGGGCGCTCTACTACGGGGCTGAGGGGCTGCGCGTCACAGACGGGGCGGCCAGCCAGGACGAACTGAAGAGCCTGCACAAGCTGATCAAGAAGGTCACGCAGGACGTCGAGCAGTTCTCCTTCAATACCTCCGTAGCTGCCTTCATGATCTGTGTCAACGAGCTGCAGGCGCTCAAGGCCAGCTCCCGCGAGGTGCTGCAGCCGCTACTCATCCTCCTAGCACCCTTCGCTCCGCACATAGCCGAGGAGCTGTGGCACGCCATCGGCGAGACGACGACGATCGTCACGGCGCAGTGGCCCGAGTGCCGCGAGGAGTATCTGGTAGAGGACCAGGTCAAGTATCCCGTCAGCTTCAACGGCAAGACACGCTTTACGATGAACTTCCCCACCGCGGCCTCGCCCGCCGAGATCCAGGAGGCTGTGCTCGCCTCGGAGGAGGCGCAGCGCTGGCTCGAGGGTAAGACGCCCAAGAAGGTGATCGTCGTCCCTGGGCGCATCATCAACATCGTCCTCTAGCTCCCCTTAGCTACTACTACCACTCATTATATCTATCACCTATGTCTGCTCAGTTTAACCTCCTGCACTTCTTCGGGCGTAAGTTCAAGGAGCTAGGAGAGGAGCTCTCGCGTCAGCTGGTATCGAAGTACTTCTGGCGAGACCTTCTTGTCGTCTTCGCTGGGGTGCTCATCTACACGGTGGGCTTCAGCTTCCTCATCTATCCCCAGCGTGTCACTACGGGGGGGCTGATGGGGATCTCCAACATCATCACCATCATCACGGGGGTGCCCGTGGACGTGCCGTACAACCTGATCAACATTACCCTGCTGGTCATCGCCTTCCTCTTCCTTGATAAGAACTTCTTCATCAAGACGCTCATAGGCATTGGTCTCCTGGCGGTCATCGTCCCTATAGCCACGCGCTACGTGATCCCTGATCCCAGCAATGAGGCCTATTGGCACCTGATGGTACTGAAGGATCAGCCGCTCCTGGCACTTATCCTTGGGTCGATGATGACGGGGCTTGGGCTAGGCTTTGTCTTCTCGGTGAACGGCAGTACGGGTGGGACGGATGTGATCGTGGCGCTTATCAGCCGCTATCGCAACATGTCCTTCAGCCGCCTCTATGTGGCTACGGACTCCACCATCGTCCTCTTCTCCTTCATCGCCAACGTGTATCTGGCGGACATCAAGATTGACCCGCTGGTCGCCTTCGACAAGATCGTGATGTCCTTCATCCAGGTCGTCCTGCTCGGCATCACGATGGACTGGTACACCAGTGGCAATAGGCAGTCCATCCAGTTCCTTATCTTCAGCCAGAAGTACAAGGAGATCAACGACGCGATCACCTCACGCCTGCACCGCGGCTGTACCATCCTAGAGGCTACGGGCGGCTATACGGGGCAGCCTCAGAAGGTGCTGTTGGTCGTCGTGCGCAAGCAGCAGTCCGTCGCCATCTCTCGCGTCATTGAGGAGATTGACCCTAAGGCCTTCGTCTCGCAGGGGGCGGTCAAGGGCGTCTACGGCGAAGGCTTCGAGAGCCTCAAGAGCCTCAAGTAAGGTCGTCCGCATCCCTCCTGCACTTATCTAAGGCTCTTAGCCTAAGCACGGATCACTTCCTCTTATAGGAGCTTATTACGAGCGCCCCACCTGCCTTAGTGGTAGGTGGGGCGCTCGCTTTTTATTGGGCGGCCCCCTTGGCCTTCCGAGGCTTTCGGCTGATGAGGTATGTCGCTGGTGCTTCTTGGAGCTTACGAAGGGCCTCCCTGTCCTTGCTTCTTAGGCAAGCTGAGGGATATCCCTCAGCGAGCTGACGGACGTCCCTCAGCTTGCTGACTGATAGCCCTCACGATGCTGAAGGATATCCCTCAGCCCCCGTCTGACTAGGCTCAAGGCTCACTGCTGGGCGGGCTAGGCCAAGTCCTTGCGCCTGTCCTCCTTGCGTGTGGGCTGATTGCCTTAGGCGTCTTCGCCTGCTGTGGAGCCTTAGGAGAATGCTCCCTAGGGGAGAGCTGTGGATCGTAGCTTGCGCTCCTTCGGCTTTAGGCGGTGCGTACTAATTGGCCGAATCATCGTATCTTTGTCGTACAGCTAGAGGATAGCCTGGTGATCTTTGCTCATAGGGACTGGTAGTCGTCACACCGAAGAGTACTGTCATCCGTCCCGAGAGCTCAAGGAATCAAACGATATGATCAACAGAGTACTGATACGCACCCGTGTGCTGCAAGTGGCCTACGCCCACCTACATCGAGGAGAGCTAAGCCTCTCAGCGGCTGAACAAGATCTAGAGCTGAGCCTTCAGCGTACCTATGATCTCTACCTCTACCTACTGCAGCTGATCCCTTCCCTTACCGACTTCTATCGCGAGGTGCTCGAGGTACGCCGCCGTAAGCATCTGGCCACGCAGGCCGAGCGTACGCCGAATATGCGCCTGGTCGAGAACCGCCTAGCCGCTCAGCTCTCCGAGACCCCCGAGCTCACGGCCTGGTATGCGGGCTTCGGCCTCCGTTGGGAAGACGATGAGGCACTCCTGCGTCATCTGCTGCGTAAGATCGAGCACTCCGAGCTCTACCAGGACTATGCTCATGCTCGCAGTGACAGCTGGGCCGCTGACCAGGCCTTTTGGCTAGAGGCCTTCCACCAGCTCATCGCGGGCGACGAGCTCCTCAATGAGTACCTCGAGGCACACTCCATATACTGGGAGGATGACCTCGCCGTGGTCGAGAAGGCTGAGGTAGAGGAGCGTCCACACAGTGAGGAGGAGCAGCTACAGCAGGCCCTCCAGGCAGCCCGTGAGGCCGGTACCTACCAGGCTGTACGCCTGGAGAATGGTCCCGTAGAGGTCGTCAAAGACTTTCTGGAGAAGACGCTACGTCGTGCCACCGAGGAGGAGGGACTGCAGGGGCAGATCCTACCGATGTTCCGCGACGAGGAGGACGAGCTCTTCGCCCGTCACCTCCTTCGCCAGCTCCTGATGAAGGGGGGTGACTATATGCAGTTCATTGAGCCTGTCCTCTCTGAGGGTTGGAGTACCGAGCGCCTTGCCGACATCGACGCGCTGTTGCTGCGTCTAGGCGTGACCGAGTTCCTCCACTTCCCCGCCATCCCTACGCATATCACGATCAACGAGTACGTCGAGCTCGCCAAGCACTATTCGACGGCGCACAGTGCAGCCTTCGTCAATGGGGTGCTAGATGCTGTAGCACGTCAGCTCAAGGATAGTGGAAAGATCATCAAGCAATAATTCAACCTTTTCTCAAAAGAACTAAGAACAAGTACAAACAATGGTAATGACGATCCTACAAGCCTCCTCTCAGGGTGGAGGTATGATGAATATAGCGATGATCGTACTGATCTTCGTCATCTTCTACTTCTTCATGATCCGCCCACAGCAGCGCAAGCAGAAGGAGCTCCAGAAGAAGCGCGAGGCGCTCGGGACCAATGACCGTATCGTGACCAGTGGCGGCCTCTATGGCGTCATCAAGGATATCAAGGAGACGGAGTTCGTCGTCGAGATCGCCGATGGCGTGCGTGTACGCGTCGATAAGGGCTCGGTCTTCCCTGCTGGCGATAGCTCAGCTCGATAAGCGCTCCCTAGAGAGGAGCAGATCCTACCACGTGAGGGCTGCCCTCGGAGCGTACCGCGCTCGGAGGGCAGCCCCGCTGTTTGTCCCCTAGCTGGGAGCCTTGGGCAGCCTTGGCCTTAGCCCCTATGCCCTGCTAGGACCCATAGATCATATAGGATGCGTCTCGAGATAAAGAACCTCCCCACGACGAATGCCGACAGGCAGCAGCCCCAGCAGCGCCCTCGGCGGCAGGGAGCTAGCCGCCAGCTGCTGACCTTCCTCTTCTTCGTCTTGCTCTCCGCTGCCCTGTGGTTCATCCAGAGCATGGAGCGCCGCTTCACCTACACGCTGCATATCCCCGTCCGCTATGACTCGGTACCGCCAGCGGTAGGGATCAATACGCGTCTGCCGGAGGAGATCCAGGTGACGCTGGAGGATACGGGGGCGCACATCCTCGAGTATGCGACGCGCGGAGTCAATGTCCTGCACGTCCCGCTGAAGCTCGACCAAGGCGTCCCCGTGGGCTTCAGCCTCAGCGTGGAGGAGCTGCAGCACGCTGTCAGTCAGCGCCTCTACAATACGGCGCGCGTCAGCCAGATCACTCCGCAGACGCTCCAGGCGACCTCCTACCGTAGGCAGCGCAAGGTCGTGCCCGTAGAGCTGGGAGCGCTGCCTCCCATCGTCTCGGGCTTCACGGTACAGGATCGGGAGCTGACGCCGAGTGAGGTGACGATCTTCGGCTCACGAGAGCAGCTCGATGGCATCAGCAAGATCTATACGGCAGCCTTTGCCGAGGAGCAGCTCTCTGGGACGACGACGACCAAGGTCGGGCTCCAGCTCCCCGAGGGCATCTATGCCTCGACGCGGGTCATCCAGGTGCACCTAGCCATCGAGCGCCTGATCGAGAGTAGCCTCACGCTACCGCTCTCCGTCCTCGATGTGCCCGAGGGGCAGACGCTCTACCCACTGCCTAGCCGTGCCACGCTCCAGCTGCGCATCCCTTATTCGCGTAGTGGGCAGGTGCGTCCCGAGGACTTTGCTCTCACCGTCAACTATCCTCAGCCTACGCCAGACGAACATGGGCAGCTGCGCTACCCGCAGAATCTAGCCGTCGAGCTGAGCAAGAAGCCCAGCTGGGTCAAGTACTGGAGCATACAGCCCGATAGTATCCAGTACGTCATCGAGTCGGACCATGAGCACACACGATCCAAGTAATTCCTACCGCGAGCCGCGTATCCTCACGCTCGGGCTGACGGGGGGTATAGGTAGCGGCAAGAGTTACGTCTCGCGCCTCCTCGAGGGGGCGGGCCTTCCCGTCTACGATAGCGATCGGCGGGCTAAGGAGCTCTACGATGAGGATACCCAGCTACGGCAGGGAGTGCAGGAGCTCTGTGGGCGGGATGTCTATGATACCGAGACGGAGCGCCTCGATCGAGCGCTGCTGGCCTCGCGTATCTTCGCTGACCCGAGGCTCCTCCAGCAGGTCAATGCCTTGGTGCATCCTGCCGTGCGTCAGGACTTCCAGCGCTGGCGCCGCGAGCAGCTCGAGGCGGGCGCTGCGCTTTGTGCCCTAGAGAGTGCCCTTCTACTAGACTCGGGGCTACGGCACTATGTCGATCGGGTCGTCGTCGTGGCGGCCTCAGAGGCGCTGAGACTCGAGCGGGCGATGGCTCGTGATGGGGTGGAGGCGGAGGCGATACGGCAGCGTATGGCGCGTCAGAGACCCCAGGCGGAGCTCATCGCCGAGGCCGATCACGTGCTCTACAACGAGCTAAACAGTGATCTCGAGGCTCAGGTCTCGAGCCTCCTGGCCTCGTTAGCGTGATATTGCTTACATTTGCACTAGCAATATATAGAACCACATAGCAATCATATGTTACAGACCATCCTCTCCGTCTCAGGTAAGCCTGGGCTCTATCGCCTCCTATCGCAGGGTAAGAATACGCTCATCGTCGAATCGCTACAGACGAAGCAGCGCCTGCCCATCCTCCCTAAGGATAAGGTGGTCTCGCTGGGGGATATCTCTATGTTCACCATCGAGGAGGACGTGCCTCTGTCGGAGGTGCTGACCCGCGTACAGGAGCATCAGGCAGGGGTACCCTTCGCCGAAGAGCTCCTCAAGGACGGCGATGCGCTGCGTGAGACCTTCGGTGAGATCCTCCCCAGCTACGACAGAGAGCGTGTCTACACCTCGGACATCAAGAAGCTCTTCAGCTGGTACAATATCCTCCTCTCCGCTGGCATCACCAGCTACGGCGACGAGGAAGAGGCCCCCGAGGCAGAGCAGTAAGCACAAGTAAAAGGGTAGCGCAGCACGAGGCTGCAGCTACCCTTATCAGTTAATATACCTACATTAAGACACAAGTACTATGTTCGCAGGCATGAAGGAGTTCCTCTCCAAGGAACTGCAAGCCATCGATGAGGCTGGGCTCTACAAGCGTGAGCGCATCATCGTCACCCCACAGACGGCCGACATCAAGATCAGCACGGGACAGGACGTCATCAACTTCTGTGCGAATAACTACCTCGGGCTCTCCGACCATCCCCGTCTCGTGGCTGCGGCCAAGGCAGCTATGGATAGCCATGGCTTCGGCATGAGCTCGGTGCGCTTCATCTGCGGCACGCAGGATCTGCACAAGGAGCTGGAGCAGGCCATCGCCCGCTACTTCCACACCGAGGATACCATCCTCTACGCTGCGTGCTTCGATGCCAATGGCGGGCTCTTCGAGCCGCTCTTCGGCCCTGAGGACGCGATCATCAGCGACGCCCTGAACCACGCCTCGATCATCGACGGTGTGCGTCTGTGCAAGGCTCAGCGCTACCGCTATGAGAACGCCAACATGGAGGACCTCGAGCGCGTACTCAAGGAAGCCCAGTCCGCACGCTTCCGCATCATCGTCACCGACGGGGTCTTCTCCATGGACGGCAACGTCGCTCCCATGGACAAGATCTGTGACCTAGCAGAGAAGTACGATGCCCTCGTGATGGTCGATGAGTGCCACTCGGCAGGGGTCGTCGGTGCTACGGGGAGAGGCGTGGCGGAGCAGTTCGACTGCTACGGCCGTATCGACATCCACACCGGGACGCTGGGTAAGGCCTTCGGTGGCGCGGTCGGCGGCTTCACCACGGGCCCTAAGGAGATCATTGATATGCTCCGTCAGCGCTCGCGTCCCTACCTCTTCAGTAACTCCATCCCCCCCGCAGTCGTCGGCGCAGGCCTCGAGGTCTTCAAGATGCTCGAGGAGAGTGACGAGCTCCACACTAAGCTGATGGAGAACGTCAACTACTTCCGCGACAAGATGCTGGCAGCGGGCTTCGACATCAAACCCACGCAGTCGGCCATCTGCGCTGTGATGCTCTACGATGCCAAGCTCTCCCAGGAGTACGCTGCTCGTCTCCTCGAGGAAGGGATCTACGTCACGGGCTTCTACTATCCCGTCGTCCCCAAGGGGCAGGCACGTATCCGTGTCCAGCTCTCGGCTGCACACGAGCGTCACCACCTCGACAAGGCGATCAACGCCTTCATCAAGGTAGGGCGTGAGCTCGGCGCGCTGAAATAAGCTCAGCACTCCCCGCCTAAGATCACTAAGGCTACCGCCCTGCCCTCGCTATGGGGTAGGGCGGTAGCCTTACTTACTTCGTCCTCTCGGTGAGATGACAGACCTTTTAGCTAATCGCCTGATCGACCTCCTAGCACTGCAGCAAGCGGGGCTAGCACGTCGCGAGCTCCTGCAGCTCTTCGACCCAGCGGTGGCTGAGCCCGAGCTGGGGCTAGACCTCCCGCCGCTACTTCGTGCCTATGGGGCAGAGCTAGAGCAGGGGAGGGCGACTGCCTGCGCACTCCTCGAGCGCTGCCAGCAGCTTGGGATTAGCCTCCACCCCATCTTTGCCCCGAGCTATCCCCAGCGGCTGCGACGCCTCGGAGCAGGGCGTCCGCTCCTCCTCTATAGTCGGGGCAATAGCGAGCTCATTCAGGCTCCGAGCACGGTCTGTATCGTGGGGACGCGGCAGCCCGACGCCGCGGGAGCAGCCCGAGCCTACCAGCGGGGCTATGAGGCTGTACGACGTGGGGCGGTAGTCATCAGTGGCCTGGCGCGAGGCTGTGATGCTGAGGCGCACCGTGGGGCGCTCTCTGCAGGAGGGGCGACGCTGGCTGTCGTCGCCACGGGGCTTGACGTGACCTATCCCGAGGAGCATGCCGAGCTCTCCGAGCAGCTCCTAGCGCACGGCGGCCTCCTTCTCTCAGAGTACCCTCCTGGTGTCGGGGTCGCCCGCGAGCGCTTTGTGCAGCGGGATCGCCTACTCGCGGCACTCGCCGAGGAGGTGCAGGTCGTGCAGTGCGGCCTCGATAGCGGTACGCTGCATACGGTACGGGCGGCTCGGAGGCTGCACATCCCCGTCGCGGCCTGCAGCTATACCCCGTATACCGAGCAGAGCCGTGGCAATGAGTACCTCCTGGAGGCGGGGCTTGCACGTCCTCTAGACTAGCTCAAAGGCCTCCTAGCCTTAGGCCAAGGGTAGAGGCTACTATGCTTAGGCGAAGCCCAAGCATAAAGGGAAGGCTTCTGAGGGGTATCAGTCAGGCTGCTGAGGGACGTCCCTCAGAAGTGCGAGGGCTATCAGTCAGCGCGCTGAGGGCTATCCCTAGCGGAGCTCGTGTCTTGCTCCTATTTCCTTTCGACTATAAAGACAAAGCCCCGAGCGCCGTAGAGCGCTCGGGGCTTCCTTGTACCCTAGGGGAGGCTGGGACTAGAAGTTGAAGTAGATGAAGGGCTGGGCATCTGCGCTGCGTATTTGGATGAGTAGGAAGATGACGCCTACGAAGAGCAGCAGCTGCACGAGGAAGCCGCTCTCGGTGATCCACTGGCGCAGCGCGAGCTCCTGCCTGCGGCTGGTGAAGTGCAGCAGATAGCCCACCGCCAGCATAGCCAGCGGTCGCCAGTAGCCGAGTACGAACTGGCCGAAGATCTCAGGACTGAAGTGATCCTTGATCTGCCCGATGACACCTAGGGCACTCTCCATGCTGTCGGCACGGAAGAAGATCCAGGCGAAGCAGACCAGGTGGAAGGTGATCACACCCCCGAGGATGCGCTGGATGCGCCAGGGCTGCTTGCGCCTTATCCCCATCCAGCTAGTCAGCTGCACGTAGAGCTTGTGCAGTGCTAGCGCTACGCCATGGATAGCGCCCCAGAGGACGAAGCGCATGGCAGCCCCGTGCCACAGCCCACCCAGCAGCATCGTCACGATGAGGTTGACATAGGTGCGTACGGTGCCCTTGCGATTTCCCCCGAGCGGGATGTAGAGGTAGTCCCTTAGCCAGGTGGAGAGCGAGATGTGCCAGCGCCGCCAGAACTCTGTGATCGAGCCTGACTGATAGGGCGAGTCGAAGTTGATATTGAAGCGGAAGCCCAGCAGCAGCGCGATCCCGATGGCCATGTCGGAGTAGCCCGAGAAGTCGCAATAGATCTGCATCGCATAGCCGTAGACGGCGAAGAGGTTCTCCACGCCCGTGAAGCGCGTCGGCTCGGCGAAGATCTGATCGACGAAGTTCGTGCCGATGAAGTCCCCGATGATGGCCTTCTTGATGAGCCCCGAGAGGATGAGCGTCAGCGCCTCGCCATACTCCGCCTTCAGCAGCTGCGGGCGGCGGTAGATCTGCGGGATGAAGTCGCGTGCACGGACAATCGGCCCAGCAACGAGCTGCGGGAAGAAGGAGAGGTAGAAGAGGTAGTCGATCCAGCGCCTGAGGGGCTTGATCTCCCCACGGTAGATGTCCACCGTATAGCTCAGTGTCTGGAAGGTGTAGAAGGAGATCCCAGCGGGGATGAAGTAGTCGCGTGCCTCCAGCGGCACGAGCGGCGCACTGGCCCAGCCGAGGTAGCTGAGGAGCTCCTGTCCGAGGTCGAGGATGAAGTAGAAGTACTTGAAGTAGGAGAGTAGCCCGAGGTTGACGAGGATGCTCAGCGTCACGAGCCGCTTGCGTGTGCTCGGGTCCTCGCTAGCTCCCATTGCCCGCCCGATGAGGAAGTCCATCGTCGCCGAGAAGAGGAGGATCAGGACGTACTCACCGCTGCTCTCGTAGTAGAAGAAGAGCGAGAAGAGTGCGACGAAGAGGATGCGCAGCGTCGTCGTGCGCCGCAGCATCATGTAGATGGGGAGGAAGAAGAGGGCGCAGAAGAGGAAGAGCCCCGAGGAGAAGATCATCGGGCTCGACTTGGAGAAGCGGAGCACCTCAGGGAGGCGCCCCCAGTCTATGCTGTTGATATAGTCCATGCGTGTGGCTTAGGGCTTAGGTTCGAGTTGAGCGAGGAGTGCCTCGGTGAGCAACTGCCCCTGGCGCTCGTAGCCCTCCTGAGCGTAGTGTACACGATCCCCGAGGAGGAGGCCCTCGGCGATCCAGCTCTTGATCCCCTGCTCGCCCCCCATAGCGCTGTGGAGGTCAAAGGCGGCGATGCCTTCCTCCTCGGCTAGACGCATCAGCGCTGCGGCGAATTCACGTGCCTTCGTATTGTAGCTGTAGACGGTCGTCGTCACACGACGGCGACGGCGCTTCTTGCGCTTGCCCGTGTAGACATAGCTGACACTGGCGCTGCGGAAGTAGCTCGGGGGCGGAGTAGTGAGTAAGATCTTGGTCTTCGGCAGCAGCTCACGGACCAGCTGTACGAAGCTACGGGCCTGTGCCAGCGCTTCCTCGACATTGGCCTTGGTGCTGTAGGTGTCGTTGGTGCCCAGGGAGAGGATGAGGAGCTCGGGATGAAGCTGGGCCAGCTGCTCGGCGTAGTCAGCCGCGAGGTAGTGGCGGTAGGCAGCGCCGTTGATGCCGATATCGCTGACGAGGGCACCGCCCTTGCCCGAGAGCAGCGCGCAGCCTGCATAGACCGCCTCATCGCCCTCCGAGAGCTGGGGGCTGAGGCTGGTATCCATGATGGGCGTGCTCCAGCTGAGGGTGTCGGCGACATAGCTGCCGATGGCGAACCGCCCGCGCTGTGCACCGCTTTGCCCCGTACCCACCAGAGGATAGGAGAGTGCGGAGCGTAGGACTACGAGCTGACGAAAGGGACGTCCTAGGCTGCTGATGGATAGGGTGAAGGAGCGCCCTGCGGGGGCAGAGAGCGAGTAGCCTCCGAGGCCGATGGGACGCGTAAGCTCGCTGCGCAGCACCGTCTCTCCACTCCAGGGGAGGCCCAGGCTGGTGACGCTGTAGTCGCGTGGGGCGTTCGACCCATAGAGTCGATACCAGCCTATCCAGCCACGGCCTGCATCCCCGTAGCGCTGCTGCAGCGCCTGGCGTAGGGGACGCGTCGCATAGCCTGCCTGGATGTGGCTGTCGCCGAGCTGTATGATGGAGACGCTGCGCTGCTCCGCTTGGGCGGCCTTGAGGCTCGTGCTGAGCTCCGTGAGGTAGCCCTTGGGGGCATACCAGTTGGGGAAGCTCATAGGGCTGGGGGGCGCGGCCTCGGCGTGACCAGCCCCGAGGGTGAGGCTGAGCGTGAGGGCTGTGTATCGTAGCTTATCGAATAGCATCATAGTATTTGGCTTCGAGCGTGAAGGCATCGAGGAAGATCCGAGCGAGCTCTGCTCCGCCTCGATGCGAGAGATGGGTGAAGTCCTTGCTGGCCCAGCCCTTGGCTGCGAGCTGACCTATGCCCCCGAGCTGTAGCACGGCCGAGCGGGTGCTCCAGAAGGCGAGCCCCTGCGCTGCCGCCAGACGTATCTGTGCCTGCTCGAGGCTGCGCACGGCGGGCATGGTGACGACCACCCCGTCCTGCTTGGTGCCTCGGTCCGAGACACCGAGCAGGAGGTAGTCGGCACGGCCGGTCTGCTGTCTGAGGTGCTGGATAGCCCCCGCCATCTGCTTGGCGTAGCCCGCGTAGTCGAGCTGCTTGGGTGAGATGATGTTGAGCCCGTACTGCAGGATGATGAGGTCGTAGGGGCGTGCGGCGCAGAAGGCGGCGTTGAGATCGCTGGCTACGGAGCGCAGGCCCGTGCCTGAGTGCCCTCTTATGGAGAAGTTATCCAGCGAGATGCCGCTCTTCCCGTCGAGGGAGATCCCGTAGCAGGTGAGGGCGCTGGCCTCAGCTCCTACGCTGAGGTAGATACTGCGCACCTGCCCTTCGGCGAGGGTATAGCTACGCATCGCCTCTCCCTCGGTCGCGGGGAGGGTGAGCTCCTGTGCCTCGCCGCCATTGACCTTGAGGCTGAGGCTGACGGGGCTCGTCGCCTTGTAATAGATCGTCGCCAGCTCGCAGGGACGGCTAAGGGTGTAGCGCGCCCAGTCGCCTGGAGCTGCCGTGTAGTAATGCCCCGTGATGGGGAAGCGTCCCTTGGCATGCAGCTGGTTACGCTCACGCCAGCCCTTGAACTCGTGGCGTACCGTCTTGCGGAAGCCAGCCGTCTCGCTGCTCATCGGGAGCCAGCCGACGCCGCTACCGCCGTAGCGCTCCTGGAGGGCCTTACGTAGGCTGCCCGTGAAGATGTCGCCCTCGATGAAGGAGTCGCCGAGCACAGCGATGCGTACGGGGCGTCCGAGGCTCGTGCGGCGGTGCAGCGCGTCGTAGAAGTGGATCAGCGCGTCGTGCTGGGGGCTCATGTCTACGAAGTTATTATGCGCCTGCAGTGTCGAGTCTGCAGGGAGGGCGGCGTCGGTATCGATGCTACCCAGCGGGGCGCGGGGCGTCGCCTGCTGCTCGGCCTGCTGCTCCTGGATGAGCTTGAGGTGGATGGCTTCGCGCTCCTTGGTCACTTGGTCGTCCTTCTTCGCCGCTTGGCTCAGGGCGAGGGCATCGACCTCAGTCTCTGCCGTGCTGTCGGCCGCACTGCGGCGTAGGTCGCCGAGGAGGTCTACCTTATTGAGCTCCCAGGAGCCGATGCGCTCGGGGAGGAAGTAGAGCGCTCCCAGCACAAGGGTGATGCTCAGGGCTAGGAGCCAGAAGCGCAGGAGCCAGTCGGGTTGTTTCTTATTCATTGTATGAGTGGGGTCGAGCAGAGCCCGAGGGGGTAGGAGAGGCCTAGGCCTGATAAATCTTCATCTGGCAGACGGCGCAGTCGAACTCTAGGCGCAGTCTGTTGCCCTCATGCAGCAGGTACAGCGGTTCGGTATAGGGGAGGGGCTCCTTCGTCTCACGTATGCAGTAGCCCAGCTCGTGCTTGATGCAGTGCTTGGTACACATCAGTTCGGCATCAGCCACGGGGCTGAGCTCGAAGGCATCGGCTGCCTCCGTATAGCCCATAGCCGCGTAGTAGGCATGGGCCAGCTGGTTGGCGATGTTCGCGCGGTAGTCTGCCTGCTTCATGCGGCGTGGGGGGACGTCGCTCTGCGTCTTGGTGTGCATCAGCGGAGTCTTATCTGAGCTCAGCGGAGGGAGGGCGCTACCCCAGCGCTCGAGGAAGCGCTCACAGACGGCTCGGCGTAGAGGTGCTAGCAGCGATACGGGGATGAAAGGCGGGGTATCCCCGAGCTCGAGCTCTACCTTAGCGGCTAGGAGGTCGGTATCCCCGAGCTTGCTCAGCTCCGTACGCAGGCGCTCGGGCTGGTAGCGCTGGGCTGGCTCGAGGCTGAGCTCAAGGACCTGGCTAGCCTCGATCTCGGGCTTGTCGAGGGAGCGTATCGAGAGCTCCAGTCCGAGCTCATGGAGGCGCAGCGTCAGGGCGACCCTCAGACGGCGCTCTGCGGTCGGGGCAGCCAACAGCCGCTCGAAGGCTTGGTCATAGTTGCGGTACACCTCGCTCCCCTCGGGGATGGACTCGCGGCGTGCTAGGAGCAGCTGCCCACGCTCATCTACCCGATTGACCTTGATGCCCCCGACCTGGCCTGCGGGGGTGATGAAGAGCAGGCCGTCGCCGTTGCTCATCGTCTGCTTGCTCTCGAGGATGAGGCTACCGCTCTTGCTGCGCTTAGCCTTGCCGAGGTATTCGCCCTGGCTCTTAGGGGAGTGGACGTTGATGACGGAGGCGTTGGGCTTGCTGGGCGTGGCGAGGTGGAAGAGGTAGGGGGTGAAGCCTCGGTTGAAGCTCTTGCTAGGGTCAGGCGTGAAGCGCAGCTGCACCTCACCGTAGCTAGCCCGGCAGTAGCGCTCGGGGTAGCGTGCGATCAGCTGGTCGAGAAGCTGGCGGTAGTGTGCCGTGATGTTCTTGACGTAGCTCTCACTCTTGAGGCGCCCCTCGATCTTGAGGGAGGAGGCTCCCGCATCGAGTAGCGCCTCCAGCTGGGCCGAGCGGTTGAGGTCACGGGGGGAGAGGAGGTGCTCGTCTTGGCGTATCTGTCGTCCCGAGGCATCGATGAGCTCGTAGGGCAAGCGGCACTGCTGGGAGCACTCCCCGCGGTTGGCCGAGCGCCCCGTCAGGGCGTGCGAGAGGTAGCAGCGCCCGCTATAGCTCACGCAGAGGGCGCCGTGGATGAAGACCTCGAGCGGCACCTGGGTCACCGCATGGATACGTCGTATCTGCTCCACATTGAGTTCGCGCGCTAGGACGACCTGCTCGAAGCCCAGCGCCTCGAGGTGCTGGACGTCGCTTGGCTCCAGCGTGTCGCACTGGGTGCTGGAGTGTAGCGGTATGGGCGGTAGCTTCATCCGCGTGATCCCCATATCCTGAATGATCAGGGCATCCACGCCTGCACGCCACAGATCCCAGATCATGGCCTCGACCTCGGAGAGCTCCTCGTCGTAGATGATCGTATTGCAGGTGACGTAGATGCGCACCCCGAAGCGATGCGCCTCCTCAGTGAGCGTCCGTATGTCCTCTAGGGAGACCCCAGCGGCAGCACGAGCCCCGAAGCGAGGCGCACCTATATATACGGCATCAGCACCATGAGAGATGGCCACGCGCGCGGTGCTGAGGTCACGGGCGGGCGCTAGGAGTTCGATCGGGCGTGGGCGTGGGGCTGTCTGCGGCATCTACTAGGGGCTAGGTGAGGAAAGGGCGGTGTGCTGGACTAGAGCTTCTCGCCGTAGGCTAGGTCGCCAGCATCCCCGAGTCCGGGGACGATATAGGCGTGCTCGTCGAGCTGAGGGTCAATGGCTGCGACCCAGAGGGTGATGTTGTCCTCGGGGAAGAGCTGCATGAGGTTGTCCACTGCCTGCTGGCTGGCGATGATGGAGACTAGGTGTACCTCGGCGGGCTTCCCCTTGGTCAGCAGCGCACGGTACGCTAGCTCCATGGAGCTCCCCGTGGCGAGCATGGGGTCTACCAAGAGGAGGGTCTTACCCTCGAGTGCGGGGGAGGCGATGTACTCGATGAAGATGTCGAAGTTCAGTCTATCCTTGTACTTGCGGTAGGCCGAGACGAAGGCGTTCTCCGCCTTGTCGAAGTAGTTGAGGAAGCCCTGGTGCAGGCTCAGCCCCGCGCGGAGGATGGTGGCGATGACGACCTGGTCGGAGATCTGGGCGCAGCTGGCTACGCCGAGCGGGGTACGTACCTCGCGCTGCGTGTAGTGAAGTCGCTTGCTCAGCTCGTAGGACATGATCTCGCCGACGCGCTCCACGTTGCGGCGGAAGCGCATGGAGTCACCCTGTACAGTGACGTCACGCATCTCGGAGACGAAGTGACAGAGGAGGGAGTTCTCCTCGATGAGGTGTTGGACGCGCATAGTGCTTGTGTTCCTTAGTCGTTGAGGGGATGGAGAGGGGCTACTCTATTCAACGTAGAGCACGAGCCCCTTGAGGTATTCGCCCTCGGGGTGATAGATATTGATGGGGTGATCCACGGGCTGCGTCAGCTGGTGCAGGATGCGCACGCGGCGTCCCGAGCTGGCTGCGGCGGTGAAGACCGCTAGGCGGAACTCCTCCTTGGACACCGCCTGCGAGCAGCTGAAGGTAAAGACGATCCCGCCAGGGGCTACCTTCTTGAAGGCAAGGGTATTGATCTTGCGGTAGCCCATCAAGGCATTGCGTAGCACCTTGCGATGCTTGGCGAAGGCGGGGGGATCAAGGATAATCAGGTCGTAGGCATCCTGGGGCATCTGCTCCAGGTATTCGAAGGCGTCCTGCGTGATGGAGCGGTGGCGTGGGCAGTCCTTGCCGAAGTTCAGCGCGACATGCTCCTCGGTGAGGTACATCGCCTTGGCCGAGCTGTCCAGCGAGTCCACCTGCTGGGCTCCCGCATGGAGGGCGTAGATGGAGAAGCCGCCCGTGTAGCAGAAGGCATTGAGCACGCGACGGCCTGAGGCGTAGTCCGCGACGAGCTGGCGGTTGTCGCGCTGGTCGATGAAGAAGCCCGTCTTCTGTCCCTTGAGCCAGTCGGGGATGAAGCGTATGCCGTGCTCATAGACGGGCTGCGCCTCGCTGTGGCCGATGAGGAAGCCATCCTCGGCCAGCTCGCGCAGCTCTTGCGTGGGTAGCGTCGTCTCGGACTTGTAGTAGACGGCCTCCAGAGGGATGGGAGCACCTTCGCTCTGGTAGACCTCCATCAGGACCTCGGCGAGCGTCTGGCGGATGAGGTGCATCCCTAGGCTGTGAGCCTGCATCACGGCGGTGCTGCCGTAGACGTCGATGATGAGTCCAGGTAGGCCGTCACCCTCGCCATGGACGAGGCGGTAGCAGGTATTGGGGCACTCCGTCCCCTCGGGGCGCAGCAGGTGACTACTCAGGCGCAGGCGTAGGGCCTCACTCAGGCGCTTGTGGTAGAAGGCTCGGTCAATCTCCGTCGAGGGCTCGAAGGTGAGCATGCGTACGGCGATGCTCCCCGAGGCGTAGTGCCCGAAGCCGTGGCTGGTGCCGCGGCTGTCGCGTACCTCGACGAGCGAACCTTCACTGGGCTGCCCCTCGATGCGGGCTATAGCCCCAGAGAAGATCCAGGGATGGAGGCGCTGTAGGGACTCCTCCTTGCGAGGATGTAGGTGTACAGTAGGGTACTTCATAGCTGGATGATGGGGGCTAGAGCAGGGCAAAGTAGACGGGGGAGGGGTTGGGCTGCTGACGGAGCTCCAGGAAGATGCGCAGCGCGGCCCAGGCATCGAGGGCAGCGTAGTGGATCTGCGCGGGGCTAAGCTCCTTGGCCTCCCAGTTGCTCATGCGAGAGGCCTTGCTCATGCGCTCCTTGAAGAGGATGGCGTAGATCTTCTGCAGGCCGAGCTCGCGTATGCCGTAGCCGAAGCAGAGCTTCTGCAGCTCGACAAAGGAGCCGGGCTCGAAGGGACGCAGACGTCTCAGACAGCGTACATCGTCCGAGAGGCTCAGGCCGATCTTGAGGATCTTCTCATCCGCGAGGAGGTTCGCCAGGGCTACGGAGAAGCCGATGTGGTTTAGGCGGAAGAGGTAGCAGTCCGTCGGGGTAGCTATCTGCAGCAGCGATACCTCGTAGCGTATGCCCTGCGTGAAGCTCGGGCGCGTCTCGGTGTCGATGCCGATGACCTCGTGGCGGCGTATCTTGGCGATGGCCTTGCGCGCCTCCTCCTTGTCGGTGATGACGTGCAGGGGGACGGGGCACTTAGCTATGGGGAGTGCCTCGAGTTCGCTCTCGAGGATATGGCTGGGGTAGAGGTAGGGTGGGTGGAGCTGTACCTTGGGCTGCTCCTTGCGGCGCTTCTGCTCCTTGCTCTCGGCCCCCTCTGGGCGCTCGGTGCGCTGAGCCTTGGAGCTGCTGCGCTTGCTGCTTTTAGAGGTACTCTTCGTCCTCTTCGTTGTCGTCTGCGTAGTCTTCGTCATCTTCTTCTAGTCGGAGTAGCTGGGTGTAGGTGCGATGGAGTGAGGTCAAGGCCTCGAGTAGATGTGCTCCCCAGTATTCTCGGAAGTAAAGGATACAGCGCCCGATGGCTGCCGGTAGTGCCCGCTCGTTCTCGTCGCGCAGCACCCCGAGGAGGTTGCCCACCTGCTGGTAGACATCGGCCAGATACTCCGATACGAAGACCGCCAGCGGCGTATCGCTGTACTGCATCTCCTCGCTCTGGCAGGAGAGGAAGCTGTCGTCCTCGTCCAGCAGGGAGGCGATACCAAGGCGTATACGCTCGTAGCTCTCCTCGCTGACGAACTCAGGGACGAGGCCTTCCTCCGCATTATATAGGTAGTCGGGCAGTCGGAGCGTCGCGTAGTAGAGTTGGGGGAGTAGGCTGAGTGCCTGCTCGATGAAGGGGCGCTTCTCTAGGGAGCGTCCCTCGAGAAGGGCAGCCGTCTTCACCCCAAGGGCAGCAAACTCTAGGACCTCGGTCGTGTAGAGGGTCCCGGTGACTTGTTCCTTTGATTCCATAACGTCTGCAAAAATACCGCTTATTCCGCTAATACTCCTTGTCCTAGCTCAGCGCCGAGGTCTAAGCCCCCTCCTCTCCTGGTTGGCTCGCCCCTATGAGCGGCCGAAGAGCCGTGCTCAGGCAGGCGGAGCGGAAGCCTCAGCCTAGCGCTGTGCGGGTAGGCCGAGACGGGGGCAAGGCGCCTTACTGAAGCCTCACAAGGAAGCCTCGAAAAGGGTACCGCGAGGCCCCAGCCTAGCCCCAGCTCCGTGGGGGATATCCCTCAGCTGCGCCACTGGTAGCCCTCAGCCCCGTCACTGATATCCTTCACACACCCTCCCCCTTATATCCCAGCAGCGCCTAGCTATGGACGTCGCTCTCGCCTCTGTGTAGGGGCAGCCTCGGATCAGTCCTCTTTTTGCCTGCCTAGAGCAGACTAGGGACTGAGCTGCCTCGCGAGGCTGTCTTGCTCCCTTCCTTATTATAATGTAGGGGAGCCGCTGCTGCTCATACGGCTACCCTTGGCACTCCTTTAGCGCTTGAGGCGGCGACATAGTGCGCCTATTTGGCTATTTTTGTGCCTACTCAAGGATACGACTAATCTCACCTCTATGATTGCTTACCTCAAAGGACTATATACCGAGCTGAGCCCTACGGCTGTGACCGTGGAGTGCGCGGGCGTCGGCTACGCTGTCTCCATCTCACTGACGACCTACTCTGCCCTGATGGGGCAGCGTGAGGGACGGCTGCTCATCACGGAGATCATCCGTGAGGATGCCCATCTGCTCTACGGCTTCGCTACGAGCGCCGAGCAGGAGCTCTTCCGTCATCTCATGAGCGTCTCGGGCGTCGGGCCCAATACGGCGCGCATCATCCTCAGCTCTTACCCCCCGATGGAGCTCAATAGCATCATCACCCTCGGGCAGATCGAGCCGCTCAAGGCCATCAAGGGCATAGGGCTCAAGACCGCTCAGCGCATCCTCGTCGATCTACGTGGCAAGCTGCCCCCTATGGACGAACTGCCCTCGGACGAAGCCCGTCCCAGCGGCGCCCCCGCCTCTTCGCGCTCGCGTCAGCAGCCGCTCGATACCGCCACGCCCAGCGAGGCCATCAGCGCGCTCAAGATGCTGGGCTTCCCCGAGGCCGCAGCACAGAAGGTCGTACGCCAGCTCATCGCCTCCGATCCCACGATCTCGGTCGAGGAGCTGATCAAGCAGAGTCTCAAGCTCCTCTAGAGCGCGTGCGTCGGGGCTGGGTCGTCTATGTCGTCTGTCTCGGGCTGGGCCTCGCGCCTAGCTCGCAGCCCTCAGCGGCGCAGCGCTTAGCTAGCACCCCCGATAGCACAGCTCTCAGCCTCAGCTACCGAGGCGGACTCCTAGAGCAGCGCTTCGTCTACGATCCCCGCACGCAGCTCTATCTGCTGACCAGCTACGTGGCGGGGCAGCCCCTCGGCGACGCCGTGCCCTATACTCGTGAGGAGTATCTGAGGCTGCGGGCGCAGTGGGGAGAGGCACGCTACTGGGCGGAGCTCAATAAGGAGGGAGGTGTACGGGCGCAGGGCTTCGACCTGCTTAGTCTGCGTCCGCAGCGGGTCTCGGCTATTGATCGCGCCTTTGGCCCAGGAGGCCTGCAGCTAAGCCTCCAGGGTTCTGTGGAGCTAAGGGGCGGTGTGCGCAGTGTCCTCAATCCCAATCCGCTGCTCAGCCAGCGGGCGCGTCGGAGGGATGATTTTGACTTCGGCGAACAGATACAGGCCAGCCTCGATGCTCGTCTCGGGACACGCCTTGGGCTCAAGCTCCACTACAATAGCAGCTCTACCTTCAGCGTCGACAGCCGACAGCTACGCCTGCGCTATGAGGGCCGTGAGGATGACATCCTGCGCTTCGTCGAGCTGGGGCAGGTGCAGCTCCAGTCACGCAATAGACTCATTCATGGCGGTGGCTCGGCGCTCGGGCTGCGGGCGCAGATGCAGCTGGGACGCCTGACGGCCGACCTGCTGGTGAGCCAGCAGCGCAGCCAGCTACATACGCTTCAGGCGCAGGGCGGGGTCCAGACGCAGGAGTTTAGCTGCCGCTCCAGCGACTATGATGCCTCGCGTCACTTCTTCCTCTCGGGCTTCTTCCGTGCACGCTATGAGGAGGCGCTGCGCCAGCTGCCCCACGTCCGCTCCTCGGTGCGCATCACGCGCGTCGAGCTCTGGGTGACGAATAGGCGTGGGGACTACAGCGCCTCGCGTAGCCTGCTGGCGCTGGCACAGCTCGCCGATCCCGCCCAGAGTGATACGCGGCAGCCCCCGCACAACGAGGCGGGCTTGGGCTACCGCAGGCTCAGTGCCCTGCCGCAGCTCCGCGGGCAGGGGGGCGTCGAGACGACGCTGGCGGGGGTCGGGCTACGCTCCAGCTGGGACTACGAAGCGCTGGAGCATGCGCGACGCCTCGAGCCTAGTGAGTACACGCTGCAGCCTGAGCTCGGCTATATCAGCCTCAAGACGGCGCTAGCGCCCGACGAGGTGCTGGCGGCGGCCTTCGAGTACAGCTATGAGGGACGTATCTATCGCGTGGGGGACTTCGCCAGTGGCGAGGCGAGCCCTCAGGGTGGGCGGCTTTTCGTCTCGCTCCTCAAGGGGACCGAGCCGAGCCCCGAGACGCCCTACGGCTCCTTGATGATGCGCAATGTCTACCGCATCGGCTCGGGGACGACGAAGCTGGAGCCTAAGGGCTTCGAGCTCGAGATCAACTATCAGGATGCCGCTACGGGGCTTAGCCTCCCTTACCTAAGTGAGGGTCCGCTGAAGGGGCAGGCGCTACGCAGCCTCCTGGGGCTCGACCGCCTCGACCGTAGTGGGGCGCAGCACCCCGATGGGCACTTTGACTTTGTCGAGGGCTACACGGTGCGCAGCAGTGAGGGGCTTATTATCTTCCCCACGCTGGAGCCCTTCGGCAGCACCCTCGAGGGGCTGCTGGGCTCTGAGCCTTGGAAGGGGCGCTACAGCTACCCCGAGCTCTACAGCCAGACGAAGGCAGAGGCTGCGCGTGCGACGGCCAAGGACAGATACCAGCTGCGTGTGCGCTACCAGGGACGTACCCTCGGGGAGCTCGACCTCGGGCGCCGTGAGGTAGACCCCGAGTCGCTGCGTCTACGTGCTGTGGGGCAGGAGCTGAAGCCCGGAGTCGACTACCTCCTCGACGCCAGCGCGGGTAAGGTGCGCATCCTCAACCAGCAGCTCCTCGAGAGCAATACCACCATAGAGGTCTCGCTGCAGGGCGCCGCCGAGCAGGCGATGACGCGCCGCAACCTCGTGGGGCTGGAGCTTAACTATGAGCTCAGCAAGCAGCTGAAGCTGGGTGCGACCCTCATGCACCTCAGCGAGCAGCCCGGGAGTAGTTGCCTCAGGGTAGGGCAGGAGCTGCTGCGCAATACCATGTGGGGGGCCCATCTGAGCTACGAGGCCGAGAGCATGCGCCTGACCGACTGGCTCAATAAGCTCAGCTGGGGGCACTTCACCGCGCCCTCGCGCCTCCAGCTGACGGGGCAGTTCGCCCAGCTCCACGCGGGGGCGGGGACAGACGGCTATGATGATGGGGCAAGCAGCTTGGATGACTTCGAGCAGGCACGTAGCGGCATCGACCTGATGAACCCGATGAGCTGGCACCTCGCCGCTACCCCCGTGACACTCAGCCCGCACTCGGGGCAGGGGCTCGAGGCCAATGGCGAGCGAGCACTGCTCTCGTGGTTCAGCATCGACCCGATATTCTCCCAACACCGCAGCAGCCAGACGCCCGCCTACATCCGCAATAATCCTGACCTCGTCAGCAACCACTTCGTCCGCGACGTGCTGAGCTCGGAGCTCTATCCCTACCGCGAGCAGCTCCTTAGCCAGGCGAGCTATCTCCCGACGCTCTCCCTTAGCTACTACCCTCGGGAGCGCGGCCCCTACAACCTCAATGCCGCAGCCCTCACCTCCGAGGGCTATATCGCCGAGCCCGAGCGCAGCTGGGCGGGGATCACGCGGAGGGTAGACCAGACGGACTTCGACCAGGCGGGGATCGACTACCTTGAGTGCTGGCTGATGGATCCCTTCGTCTATGAACCTAGTGCCCGTGGAGGCTCGCTCTTCATCAACCTCGGGGAGATCTCGGAGGATGTCCTTCCCGATGGCTACAAGGCCTATGAGAACGGCCTCCCCCTGACCGACGATCCCGCCTCGACGCGCAGCACGCTCTGGGGGCGCGTCTCCACACAGCCCAGTGTGGGCTATAGCTTCGCTACCTCTGCCGAGGGCCTGAGGAAGCAGGACGTAGGCCTTGACGGCCTTGCCTCGGAGGCCGAGCAGAGCCATCCCAGCTACGGCAGTTACCTCGCCCAGCTGCGCAGCCGTATGAGTGCCGCGACCCTCACGCGGTGGGGACAGCAGCCCATGAGCCCGCTGAGGGATCCCGCAGGGGATGACTTCCACCACTACAGAGGCTCTGACTACGATGCCGCTCAGCTACCCATCCTCGAGCGCTACAAGTACTACAACGGTACGGAGCGCAACTCGACGGATGCCGACTATGCGGCCAGCGCGAGCCCCGACACCGAGGATATCAATAGAGACAATAGCCTGAACGAGGCCAACCGCTACTACGAGTATGAGGTCAAGCTAAGCCCCGAGGCGCTGCGTGTCGGGCAAGGCTTCGTCGTCGGCGAGCGTAAGGTCGAGGTGCAGCTACGCAATGGGCAGACCTCGGAGGTGCGCTGGTACCAGCTGCGTATTCCGCTGCAGGCGCCCACGCGTCGCGTCGGGGGCATCGAGGACTGGCGTAGCATACGTTTCATGCGCCTGTACCTAAGGGGCTTCGATAGGACGACGCAGCTGCGCTTCGGGGCACTCCGTCTGATGCGGGGCGACTGGCGCGCCTGGCAGGGGAGCCTCGGAGAGGAGCAGGGGGCGTCAGCTACCGCATCTCCGAGTGCAGAGGATGGCGGCCTGCTCGTCTCCTCGGTCAATATCGAGGAGCATGGCGACCGCCGACCGATCAACTACGTCTCGCCTCCCACCAGCGCCCGTCAGCTGGGGCAGCGACTAGGGCAGAGCCAGCTGCAGAACGAGCAGGCGCTCTCGCTCCAGCTCCGTGAGCTCGAGCCGCAGCAGGCGCGTGCCGTCTACCGCAGCGTGCAGTACGACCTCAGACGCTACGGCCGCCTGCAGCTCTTCGTCCATGCCGAGCAGCTCCTCGAGCAGCCGACGGACACCCAGGACGATGAGCTGCAGCTCTTCCTCCGCCTAGGCTCGGACTACACGCGCAACTACTACGAGTACAGCCTCCCGCTCAAGCTCACTGCCCCAGGCCACTATGCCAACGAGCTGGCCTCTGACCGCGCTCGGGTGTGGCCCCTAGCCAATATGATTGACCTTGCTCTAGAACAGTTGCCACGGCTCAAGCAGCGACGCAATGCCCTCGCGGCTACCCGCCCCGAGCAGCTCTATCGGCGCTACAGCGAGCCCGACCCCGAGCACCAAGCGGCCCAGTGGAGCGTACTGGGCAACCCCAGCCTAGCGCATATCCGCTCGCTGATGATCGGTGTGCGCAACCGCTCGGGTCAGGTGCGTAGCGCCGAGATATGGGTCAATGAGCTCCGTGCCAAGGACTACAGCGCTCCTAGCGGCTGGGCTGGCAGCGGACAGCTAGGCCTGCAGCTCTCGGATCTAGGTACGGCTAACGTCAGCGCGCACTATCAGTCGGCGGGCTTCGGCTCTATTGACCAGGCGCGCGCCCAGCAGTCCTTGGAGTCACGCAAGAGCCTAAGCCTCTCGCTACGAGCCGACCTAGGGAAGCTCCTTCCGCAGGGCGTGAAGCTCCGTGCCCCCATCTACTATGCGCTCAATAGCGAGGAGGCTCGCCCCGAATACGCCTCGGGTGAGGATGACCTTCGCCTTAGGGAGGTGCTGGACGCCGCACCGACGGAGGCGGAGCGGCGAGCCCTGCTCCAGCGCAATCAGCGTGGGCGTAGCAGCCAAAGCCTCTCACTGACGGGACTTCGCCTTGAGCAGCGCTCTCGCAAGGCCATGCCTTACGACCCAGCCAACCTTTCCCTTAGTTTTACGCAGAATAGCAGCCAGGAGCACAGCCCCGAGACGGAGTACCGCCGCACGCTCGACTGGCAGGGTAGCCTCAACTACGACTATAGCCCGAGCTGGGAGGCCTGGCGCCCCTTCCGTAGCCTCTCAGGCGCAGGAGCCTGGCGGCAGTTCCTCAGACAGTACGGCCTCAAGCTGTGGCCGGAGAAGCTCAGTCTACAGACCAGCATGCAGCGCCACTACGATGAGGAGCAGCTGCGCAGCATCACGCCGCAGGGCGTAGAGCCTAGCGCCGTGGCAGCTAGCTGGTCGCAGCTCTTCCTCTGGAACCGACGTCTAGACCTCAGCTGGACGCCCCTCACCGACCTCCACCTTAGTCTACAGGCGGGCACCGATACGCGTATCGAGGAGCCGCACCGCCAGGTCAATCGTCAGCTCGACCCCGATGGCTGGCGGGTCTGGCGCGACTCTGTCCTGCAGAGTATCGCCGCGGGAGGCACGCCGCTGCACTACGGGCAGCAGACGAGCCTCAGCTGGCAGCTCCCGACGACACGCATCGCGCCGCTCTCCTTCCTCACGGGGCAGCTCAGCTATCACGCTAGCTATACCTGGGATCGGGGTACGCTGCTCCCACTGGAGACCGAGCAGCTGAGCAATAGCCTAAGTAATGAGGGAAGTACCGAGATGCAGCTGCGCCTGCAGCTGCGCAAGCTCTATCAGCAGATCCCCTACCTGCGCCGCCTCGAGCAGCGCTATGGCTCGAGTGCCAGCGGCAAGCCGCAAGGAGCGACCTCCTGGCTAGACCGACTCGTCTACACCCTCCTGATGCCGCGGGAGCTGAGCCTCCACTGGCGGCAGAGCAGGCACAGCCTCGTCACGGGCTATCTACCCCTCATTGGGAGCCTAGGGGGGCAGGCACAGCAGGCTGGTGGAGGCCTTAGCCCAGGGCTGCCCTTTGCCCTCGGGCTAAGCACGCTCGAGACGCTGGAGCAGTTGGCGCGTCGTGGAGAGCTCGTGGAGGACGCTAGCTATGCCCGCCCGCCCGTCTATAGCCTGACGCGTAGCCTAGACCTCAAGGCCACCCTGCAGCCGCTGCGCGACCTCACGATCACCCTCACGGCGAGTCATACGCGTACCGAGCGCGCCGAGCTCCAGTACTACTACCCCGAGTCCCCACGGCTCTATGGCGGGGACTTCACGATGACGACGATTGGGCTACGAGGCTTCTTCGCTCAGCCACGCCTAGAGGCTGGCTATCGCTCGGAGCGCTTCGAGCGCTTCCTCGACTATAGGGCGCGGATCGCAGAGCGGCAGCGTGCCCGCAGTCCCGAGCCCTTGGCGCAGCTGGAGACGAATGACCCTGCGGTCTTGATCCCCGCCTTCCGTGCCGCCTATGGCCTTGCGGGAGGAGCCGAAGGGGTGAGCCTCGAGGCACTGCCAGGCCTTGGAAGTCTGCTCCCTAACTGGAACATCTATTATTCGGGACTCAGTCGTCTGCCGCTCCTCAGCCGCTATCTGCGGAGCGTCGTCCTACGCCATGCCTATCGCGGCGTCTATACGGTCGGGGCTTACAATAGCTTCGGTGACTGGCAGGGCACGCATCCCGACGGGCTGGGACTACGGCCTCAGACGGAGGGCCGAGCACCGCGCCTCAGCTACGCCTATGACCTTGGGAGTGTGGCGCTGCAGGAGAGCTTCTTCCCGCTGATAGGTGTGGACCTGAATTGGCTCAATGGTCTTGGGCTCAGCACGCAGTGGCGCCGCAGTCGCGGCCTCGTGCTCGGGTTGAGCGCCCAGAGTATCGTGGAGACCTTCTCGGACGAACTGGCACTAGATCTTGGCTATAAGGTGGCTGATCTGGCCGAACTCTTGCGACCCGGGCGCAGCCGTCGATGGAGCCCGAGAGGGGCTGTAGGTCGCGGCCTTACCCTTAAATCCTACTATAGCTACCAGCGCAGCCTAAGCCTTATCCGTCGCATCCAAGAGCTCTATACGCAGAGCCTTGCGGCGACGGACGAGCATCGCGTGCGCTTCAGCGCCGAGTACGAGCTGAGCAACCTTGTTAGTCTGCGCGCCTACTATGAGTGGACCCGCAGCCGTAGCCAGGTCAGCAGCTATGCCTTCCCCATCACGCTGCGCAGCTACGGCCTCAGCCTGCGTCTCTCGCTCCCCACTTCGCTAGGGCGCTAGGACGAGCTCGGTGCTGCTGCCTGCCGCTACCTTTGCCGCCTTCCTCCTCTGTGTGGGGGAGGAGGTCAAGGCCTCGTAGCTAGCAGTACCTAGGGTTAAGGGGGCGGGCTGCTGAGAGATATCAGTCACGGTGCTGAGGAACGTCTGTCAGCGCTGTGATGGATATCAGTGAGGAGGCTGATGGATATCCTTCACGGGAGCTTCGACGAAGCGCTTGCTTTTTCCTTAGCTTCATGCTAAGGCAAGTATCCCATATCCTTTTGTGACCTAAGGCAGGCTCTGAGCCTTAGTCCTCTAGCGCGTGGTGCGAAGGGGAGGCCCTAGCCTGGCTACTTTGTGGGCTCGCTGGGGAGCGGGTAACTGAAGCCTGCGAGCACGGGGTAGTGGTCGCTGTAGCCTCCATGGTAGTAAGTGCCGAGGTAGCTCCGTCGTGGGCGGGGAAAGTCGCTTCGTGCCTTGCTCTCCTCCCCGAGCCAAGGGAAGAAGACTACCCTGCTGGAGTGGGGCAGGTACCGTAGCCCCTTGGGCTCCTGCCCTAGGAGTGAGGCGGAGGCAAGGATCTGATCAAGGTAGCTCCATATCCCTTGATAGCAATAGCTCCCCGGGGGCTCTCCCTCGCCTTGCCGCGGCTGTAGGTAGTAGAGCTTCGCAGGCGAGGCTTGTATCGCAGCATCGGATGGATAGGGTTGCGCTCCGAGGATACGCCGCGTCGGGGCTTCGTCTGGAGAGCCATTGAAGTCCCCGAGGATAAGGATATGGCAGCGAGCACCCTCCGCCGCTTGCTCGAGCAGGGGCTGGCAGCGTGCCGCCAGGAGCGAGGCGGCATGATCTCTATAGGGCTGGCTATGTCGCGCCCCGCCTCGTCGTGAGGGCAGGTGGCAGACGAAGATGTGGAGGCTGTCGCCAGAGGGGAGCCTCCCGAGGGCATGGAGCAGGGGGCGTGTGGCTAGTGGCTCGGCCCCAGGAGGCTGTAGGTCGATTTGTTCCCAGCCAAGCAGCTGGAAGGCCGAGCGGCGGTAGAGCAGGGCGACGTCTATCCCGCGCCGATCCGCCCCCTCCGTGATCAGGTAGCTGTACTCCTCAGAGAGGCGCGTCTGTAGCCGAAGGAGGTCCTCCAGACAGCGGGCGCTCTCGACCTCGACGAGGCTGATGAGGTCAGGCGAATAGAGGCCATCGTGCGCCGAACTGATGACGGTGGCTACCTGCATGAGCTTGGTGTGATAGCGCGTCTTCGTCCAGCGGTAGCTCCCCTCGGGGAGGAAGTCTTCGTCTGCCTTAGAAGGGTCGTCCTCGGTGTCGAAGAGGTTCTCCACGTTGTAGCTCATGACCCAGAGCTCCGCGCGCTGCTGGGCCGCCCCTCCCATACTCCCTAGAAGGAAGGCGAGGAGGAGTAGGCTAAGGCGGAGGGCAGAAAGGAGGCGAAGAAGGGGGGAGGCTTGGGGCGCAGGGGTTGTGGTGTCGTTCATGGCTAAGGTGGGGGTAGCCTAGCGCTGAAGCCTGCTGTAGAGCTCGGCGATGCTGAGGCCTAGGACGGGGTGGTGCAGCGTAGGGGCGAGCTGCTGGAGCGGCTCGAGGACGAAGTCCCTCAAATGCATCAGCGGGTGGGGGAGGGTGAGGCGGGGCGTCTCGAGGACGAGGTCGTCGTAGATCAGGAGGTCTAGGTCGATGGGGCGGTCTTGGTAGCCAGCCTCCGAGCTCTTCGTCCTGCGTCCGAGCTGTCGCTCGATCTCCTGTGTGCGCTCTAGGACTGCTAGCGGGCTGAGCTCGGTCTCCAGCTCCAGCACGGCGTTAAGGAAGGGATGGGGGCTTGAGAAGCCCCAAGGAGCGGTCTCTATATAGCCCGAGCAGCCCGTGACCCTCCCGAGGGAGGCATCACAGGCTGCTCGTGCTGCGTCTAGAAGGGCCTTGCGGTCGCCTTGGTTACTCCCGAGGGCAAGGTAGAGCTTCGCCATGGGATGCTTAGCGGTAGGCCTTAGTCGAGGATGAACATCGCGTCGCCGTAGGCGCCGAAGCGGTACTTCTCCTTGATGGCTACCGAGTAGGCGTGCATGACGTGCTCGTAGCCACCGAAGGCCGCGGCCATCATCAGGAGGATGGACTTCGACATGTGGAGGTTGGTCACCAGGCGATTGGGGACGTTGAACTCGTAGGGGGGGAAGATGAAGCGGCTGGTCCAGCCGTCGAAGGGCTTCATGTGGCGCTGCGTGCCCGAGGCCGTCTCCATAGCGCGGAGGGTCGAGGTACCGACGGCACAGATATTGCGTCCCGCATCGCTGGCCTTATTGACGATGGCGCAGGCCTCCTCGGGGATGATGATCTGCTCGCTCTCCATCTTGTACTTCGTGAGGTCCTCGACGTCGATGTCCCGGTAGTTGCCGAGGCCATTGTGCACGGTGATGAAGGCCTTGTGGATGTCGCGGATCTCCATGCGCAGCAGCAGCTCGCGGCTGAAGTGGAAGCCTGCTGCTGGGCCGATGACAGCACCCTCGTTGCGAGCGAAGAGCGTCTGGTAGCGCTGCGAGTCGTCGCTCGTAGGCGTGCGGTTCATGTACTTAGGCAGCGGAGTCTCGCCCATGCTGTAGAGCATCTGGCGGAAGGTCTCCTGGTCGCCATCGTAGAGGAAGCGCAGCGTACGGCCACGTGAGGTCGTGTTGTCGATGACCTCGGCCACGAGTTCGTCGTTCTTGCCGAAGTAGAGCTTGTTGCCGATGCGGATCTTACGAGCGGGGTCGACGACGACGTCCCAGAGCTTGAGGGCGGGGTTGAGCTCGCGTAGGAGGAAGACCTCAATTTGGGCGCCCGTCTTCTCCTTATTGCCGTACATGCGGGCAGGGAAGACCTTGGTGTCGTTGAAGACGAAGACGTCATCCTTCTCGAAGTAGTCGAGGATGTCCCTGAAGTGTCGGTGCTCGATCTCGCCCGTCTGGCGGTGCAGGACGAGCATACGGGCATCGTCGCGGAAGGCAGCAGGCTTCTTGGCGATGAGCTGCTCGGGGATGTCTAGTTCGAAGTGACTTAGCTTGGTATCCTTCATATTGTATCTTCTCTGTTTCTTGCTTAGTTCGTGGCGCAGGCAGCGGCTTCTTCGAGCGTCATCACCTGCTCGTGGAGGAAGCGCTCGAGCTCCTCGAGGGTGATGCACTGGTCTATGCTGTAGTCACCCACACGGGTGCGTCTGAGGTCGGTGAGGTAGCCTCCCGAGCCTAGCGCCTGTCCGATATCACGCGCCAGAGCACGGATGTAGGTACCCTTGCTGCATAGTACGCGGACCTTGAGATCAGGGAGCTTGCACTCCAGCAGCTCCAGCTCGTCGATGACGATCGGCTTGGCCTTGAGCTCGAAGTCGCGTCCCTTGCGGGCTAGGTCATAGGCGCGGCGGCCATCGACCTTGACGGCGGAGAAGGTCGGCGGCACTTGGTCTATAGGGCCGACGAAGCGCTTCAGGGCCTCGGCTACGAGCTCGGGGGTGATGTGCTCAGCGGGGAAGTGGGCATCGGGCTCACTCTCGCGGTCGAAGGTCGGGGTCGTCGCCCCGAGGCGGATGTCCGCTATGTACTCCTTGCGTCCCGCCTGTAGCTCCTCGATGCGCTTGGTGTGGCGTCCCGTGCAGAGGATCATTACGCCGCTGGCCAGCGGGTCAAGAGTGCCAGCGTGGCCTACCTTGAGCTTCTTGATGCCCAGATAGCGGCAGCACTCCTTGCGTACCTTATTGACGAGCTGGAAGGAGCTCCAGGTGAGAGGCTTGTCTAGCGCGAGGGTAGCTCCAGCTACGAGGTCTAGCTTCTGCATGGAGGCTTAGCTGAGCGAGAGGTCTGCGCCTAGGAGGAGCGCCAGGGCAACGATGAGTGCCAGGGCGATACGGTAGTAGCCGAAGAAGCGGAAGCCGTACTTGCTGACGAAGCCGATAAAGAACTTGATGGCCAGCAGCGCTACGAGGAAGGCAACGACATTGCCTACGAGGAGCGTGTCCCAGTTGTCGCGAAAGACCTCTACGCCGAGCTCTTTGTACAGCTTGTAGCCCTTGAGCAGCGTAGCCCCTGCCATCGTGGGGATGGCGAGGAAGAAGGAGAACTCGGCTGCCTGGCGGCGCGTGAGTCCCTGCTGCATACCCCCGACGATCGTGGCCATAGAGCGCGAGACCCCAGGGATCATCGCCAGGCACTGGAAGAGCCCGATGATGAGGGCGTTCTTAGGCTTGAGCTGGCGCTCGCCGTGCTCAGGGAAGAGGCGGTCGATGTAGAGCATGAGGATACCCCCGAGGAAGAGCATCACGAGGACGACCCAGGTGCTACCCAGCAGCGTGTCGATATAGTCATTGAGCAGCAGCCCCAGCACTGCGGCGGGGATACAGCCTAGGATCATCAGCCCGTAGAGCGACCAGCCACCAAGGCTCGTACTGCTGTCGGGCTTCAGTCCAAACATAGGGAAGGGAAGGAAGCGACGGAAGTAATAGACCAGCACCGAGAGGATGGCGCCGAACTGGATCATCACCGTGAAGGCCTTGAGGTAGGGCGTGCTCTGCATGCCCAGGATACCCTCGGTGAGGATCATGTGCCCCGTAGAGGAGACGGGGAGGAACTCGGTCAGGCCCTCGACGATGGCGAGGATGAGGCTCTGTAGGATTGTCATGCTGCGTCCTCTCCTCCTTCCTGATGATGCCCACGGGTGCCGCCGGCAAGAATCGCATAGATCATCAGCACGAAGCCGAGGACACAGATGATGGGCGCCACGACAATGCGCTGCGCGCTGAAGATCTCGGGGCTGAAGGCCGTCGGATCAGTACTCTTACCTCCCGCCATCAGGAGGAAGCCCACGAGGATGAGGAGCACGGAGGCTCCCATCAGGGCGTAGTTCTTCTTGCTGTAGAGCATAGCTTAGGGATATTACTTGCTCAGCAGGGGAGGACGCATGGGCGCTCCCCGCTGCATTCATTGAGTCTAGAGGAGATGGATCTTGGCCTCCTCCATGTGGATGTACTTACGCGTGGCGATCCAGGAGGAGAGGCAGCTGACGAGGACCCCCACAAGGAAGACGCATAGGGCGATGATGCCCAGCTGGAGCGGGCTGCAGAGCTGGAGCAGAGCGTAGCCGAAGATGTCCTGGCTGAACCAAGCGAGCCCCGCGATCAGTCCGAGGGCAATGACGCCTCCGCCCAGCCCGTCGAGCATGGCGCTACCGATGAAGGGGCGACGGACAAAGCCCGGGCGTGCGCCGAGGAGCGACAGGGTACGGATGCGCATGCGCTGTGAGTAGATGACGAGCCCCGTGGCCGTATTGATCTGGAGGAAGCTCACCAGGAGATGGAGGCCGAGGAAGGCCCAGAGGATGTAGCGGATGGTCTGTAGATTGCGCGCAGCGCTACTCCACTGCGTCTGCTGGTCGCTGTAGCCCTCGGAGCGGCGTAGGATGGGCTCGCGCTTCATCAGCTGCTCGAGGCTGTCGGGATGGGTATAGGCGGGCTGCAGATAGATCTTCATCAGGGGCTGCAGCGGGTTGTAGCCCAGTAGCTTGGTAGGGTCCTCCCCGAGGAGCGAGGACAGGGAGCGCGCGGCGCTATCGGCAGAGATGAGCTCTACGTGATGCACCCAGGGGGCCTGCTGGAGCTGGGTGATGCTGGCCTGAGGACTGGCTGCCTCCTGCTCGCTGAGCTCTATGGTCAGGCTCATGCGGGACTGGATGGAGGAGCTGAGCCCCTGCTCGAGGGCATAGACGAGGCCGAGGATGCCGAGCATGAAGAGGGTAAAGGTGATGCTGATGAAGCTCAGCAGACGTGCGTAGCGCAGCGTCGAGGATTGTTTGGCTTTGGGGGCACCCATCTGTATGGTTTATTCCGTGTTCGCTTACCTTCTAGTTCGTGCCCCTAAGACTCTATAATAGGGGCAATTTGCGCACAAAGATAGTCATAATTGCTGGGATAGTGCGCGGGGTGCTTGCCCTAGCGGTGTGCGGAGCCGTGTCACGGCGCTGCGCGTGGTGAGGTGCGGGGAAGGAGACAGCCCCCAGCTGAGGAGCTAGACCTCGGCTGGGGGCTGTGCTGTCTGTGGGGGCTACCTGCTAGAGCGCCTCGCGTAGGGCGATCAAGGCTGTCGCGTAGGCGGCCATCCCTTCGCTGCGCCCGACGAAGCCCATGCGCTCCGAGGTCGTAGCCTTGAGCGAGATAGCCCCGACCTCAAGGCCCATGATGTCCGCCATCACCTGACGCATCTGGGGGATGTGTGGGTTGATCTTGGGGGCTTCGGCGGCGATCGTCGCGTCGATGTTGCCCAGCTCGTAGCCCGCCTCACGTACCAGCTGGCATACGCGCTGGAGTAGGATCTTGCTGTCGATGCCCTTGTACTGCATGTCCGTGGGGGGGAAGTGGACGCCGATGTCGCCCAGAGCTGCGGCGCCGAGGAGGGCATCGCAGACGGCGTGCAGCAGGACGTCCGCGTCGGAGTGGCCCTCGAGCCCGAGTTCGTGGGGGATCTTGATCCCGCCGAGCCACAGGTCATAGCCTGGCTCGAGGCGGTGCACATCGTAGCCGAAGCCAGTACGGAATGGTATCTTCATCACTTTACTTGATAGGGTGGTGTTGCGTGTGGACTTTACTTGAGGAGCTCGCGCAGACCTTCGTAGTCGAGGCCTAGGGATAGGCGGAAGGTCTGGTCGAGCGGATTGTGCTTGATCGTGCTGATGAGGTAGGAGGCGTCTAGGCGGAAGGCCTTGAGGCGCAGCCCTACCCCCGAGGTCAGTGCCTGTAGGTTGCCCTTGGTGGGGTGGAGGTAGCTATAGCCCAGGCGGACATAGAAGCGCTGGTCGAAGCTGTATTCTGCCCCGAGTGCCCAGCGCACCTCGTGGAGCTCCTCCTTGAGGCCGTCGGGGGCATCGCCTAGGCTGCGGAAGATACCCGCGATGGAGGAGGTATCGTAGTAGCGCTGGCGTGCGGCGGCATCGTCGCCCATGATGGGACTCGGGACGAGCAGCTTGCTGGCCTCTACATGCAGGGCTAGGCTGTGCACCTGGTCGATCGGGTAGCTGAGCCCCGTGCCTAGACTGAGTTTGGTGGGGATGAAGGAGCTGGTCAGTCCGTCGTCGAAGCTCATCTTCGTCCCTATGTTGCTTAGGTTGAAGCCCAGCGTCCAGAGGCTCTCGGTCGCTCCTATGCGTAGATCCCGCTGCAGGTAGCCTGCGACATCGGCTGCGAAGGCCGAGGCTGCACGCTGATCCCCGCTCCCGTCGAGGGCGGAGTGCATGTAGCGTAGGGCGACAGCTAGGGCGAAACTACGGCTGAGGGCTCGGGAGTAGCTTAGGTCGAGGGCGTACTCGTTGGGCCGTACATCCCCGAGGCTATTCCCCTGAGCGTCGTAGCGTACCTGCGTGCCGCTGGCGAAGTAGCGTAGGCTCGCCCCCACGGCCTGCGCTGTCTCGCCGCCGAGGCTATAGTAGCCGCCCAGCTGCATCAGCGCGATGCCGCTGGTCAGGCGTGAGAGCCAAGGGGTGTAGCCGAGGCTAAGACCTGCACGCTCGGGGAGGAAGGCGTACTTGGCGGGATTCCAATGCTGGGCATAGACGTCGGGTGTCGTCGCCACGCCCTGATCCCCCAGGGCGGCACTGCGCGCATCGGGGGCTATCTGTAGCGAGGGCATCGCCGTGAGGATGGGGCGGTAGACCTCTGTCGTCTGCGCTGCGGCTCGCTCAGCACCGAGGACGAGCCCGAGGGCGAGGAGGCTGTGCTGGAGCACGACCTTATGCTTTGGGATAAGTCGCTTCATATATTAATGTAGGGATGACTCGTGTCGCGGCGAGCCCCAGAGCAGGGAGCCCGCTTGACGAGACAAAGATAAGCCATTTCCCTAGCCCCATGCTAGCAGGAGGTACTCGGGCCACCTTGACTCCTTATTATATATTGCTGCGCTGCGTCGTCTGTAGAGCGAAGCGATGGCCTTGGCTTCGGTTCCTGCCGCGAGAGAATGCTCCCACCGCTCAGCTAAGCCGAAGCGCCCGCTATCCACGCTCTGGAGAGGGCGACTCCTAAGGGTGTCTGAGGGCAGGGATAGCCGTGGCCGAGTTGCCACCCTAGTGGGGCTGAGAAAAGTAATATAATATCTAGGGAAAAGTAATATAAACTTTTGGATGAAAGTAATATAACTTCTCCCGAAAAGTAATATAATATTGCTCAAGAAGTAATATAAGATTGCTCGCCCAACCTTATCCTAGAGCTCGGGGAGCCTCCCGCACGGCGGTACTGAGGGCCTGCCCGTAGCTCGAGAGGGGGCAAGGTGCAGCGTGCCACCCGTGCCAAGGAGACTGGCTGGCCGCGTGGCTAGGCTTCGTCCACTACTTTGCTTGACCACCCTATAGGGAAAGTGTCCCTACTTACCCCAGCCTCTTGAGGGCTCTGTCCTGTTAGTGAGGGTGTGCCATCTTGCAGCCTTAGTGTATGCCTATAGCAGCTTGGGCTGCGTGTTTCAGTTCAGATATATACCCATACTTGTAGTGTGAACGAATAAGGCTTACCTTTGCTCCATAACTTAATACTAATGATTATGGGTATTATCGCATCACTTATCGTCGGCGCCATCGCAGGATGGCTGGGAGGCAAGATTTACAAGGGTAGTGGACTAGGCCTTATCGGGAATATCGTCGTTGGTATCCTTGGCGGTGGCGTGGGGTCTTGGCTCCTGGATCGCCTATTCCATACCTCGCTCGGGGAGGGCTGGCTTGGCTCCATCCTGACGGGCGCTATTGGTGCTATCGTCATTCTCTTCGTGCTGAATCTAGTGTTTGGAAAGAAGTAGTAGGGAAGGGAGACTCGGTAGTTAGCTGTCTGCGGACTTATCCTTTATTTCCCCGCTTATAAACAGGAAGCCCCGAGGCCGATAAGGCCTCGGGGCTTTCCATTGTATACTTGCCGAGGACTAGGCTCAGCAGGCAGTGCAGTGGTTGGGCTCTCTAGCCGTGCTCCCCAGGGGGATCGAGATCGTCCGATTACTGTGCTTCGTAGAGCCTAGAACGTAGGGAGCTGGCGCTGTGACACTCGCTGATTGAGCTGTGCCCTTTGATGAGGCAAGGCGCTCGCATCCCTTGAGGAACGAAGGGAGACGAAGTGAGGCTAAGCCCGCCCGCTTAGCTGGGTGCCCTCCTACCCGCCAGCCCCCTTCGCTCCAGTCCTTTTCCCGCAGGCCTCAGGATAAATGCGTATCTTTGCCTTTGTTAATAGGACAAAGGAATTAAAACCATATAATGAACATCAATATCTTAGAGCTGAGCGAGCAGGAGATCTTCCGCCGTCGTAGTCTGGAGGAGCTTCGCGCCCTTGGCATCAACCCTTATCCCGCAGAGGAGTACGAAGTGACAGGACATGCCCGAGAGATCCTCGATAGCTTCGAGGACGAGGCGCCCCGCCGCCAGGTGCGTGTGGCAGGGCGCGTCATGGGGCGTCGTATCATGGGGAAGGCCTCCTTCCTCGAGCTGCAGGATGCTACGGGACGCATACAGATCTATATCACGCGCGACGAGCTCTGCCCTGGAGAGGACAAGGCGCTCTACAATAGCGTGGTGAAGAAGCTGATGGATATTGGTGACTTCATCGGGGTGGAGGGCGAAGTCTTCCGCACCCAGATGGGGGAGATCTCCGTCCACGCCCACAGCCTGACCTTCCTGGCGAAGGCACTGCGCCCACTGCCCGTGGTCAAGGAGAAGGACGGCCAGACCTTCGATAGCTTCACGGACCCTGAGCTGCGCTTCCGCCAGCGCTACGTTGACCTCGTCGTCAATAGCGGGGTGAAGGACATCTTCCTCAAGCGTACGAAGACCTTCACGGCGATGCGTCAGTTCTTCAATGATCGCGGCTACATCGAGGTAGACACGCCCGTGCTGCAGCCTATCCCTGGCGGAGCAGCGGCACGCCCCTTCATCACGCATCACAATGCGCTGGACATCCCCCTCTACCTGCGTATCGCCAACGAGCTCTACCTCAAGCGCCTCATCGTCGGTGGCTTCGAGGGCGTCTACGAGTTCAGCCGCAACTTCCGCAACGAGGGGATGGACCGCACGCACAACCCCGAGTTCACCGCCATGGAGATCTATGTCTCCTATAAGGACTACAACTGGATGATGGACTTCACCGAGCAGATGCTGGAGTACATCTGCATGCAGGTGCTCGGCACGACGAAGGTGAAGGTAGGGGAGCGCGAGATCGACTTCAAGGCTCCCTACAAGCGTATCTCCATGCTCGACGCGATCAAGGAGCATACGGGCATAGATATCAGTGCCATGGATGAGACTGAGCTGCGCACGACCTGCCAGAAGCTCGGCATCGAGGTGGACGAGACGATGGGCGTAGGCAAGATGATTGACGAGATCTTCGGCGAGAAGTGCGAGGGCAGCTACATCCAGCCTACCTTCATCACTGACTACCCCAAGGAGATGTCCCCGCTGACCAAGGAGCATCGCTCCAATCCCCGCCTCACCGAGCGCTTCGAGCTTATGGTCAATGGCAAGGAGCTAGCCAATGCCTACTCCGAGCTCAATGACCCGATCGACCAGCGCGAGCGCTTCGAGGAACAGCTCCGTCTCTCGGAGAAGGGCGATGACGAGGCTATGTTCATCGACAATGACTTCCTGCGCGCCCTGGAGTACGGTATGCCTCCCACCAGCGGTATGGGTATAGGTATGGACCGCCTGGTGATGCTGCTGACGGGTCAGGAGAGCATCCAGGAGGTGCTTCTCTTCCCCCAGATGCGCCCCGAGAAGGTGGCTCCTCGAGACAAGAAGGAGGTCTTCGCTGCCGCAGGTATCCCCGAGGAGTGGGTGCCCGTACTGCATAAGGCAGGCTACCTCACCCTCGAGGCCGTGCAGAGCGAGGAGAAGCCCGGGCGTCTCCTGCAGCAGCTCATGGATATCAAGAAGAAGTATCAGCTCGACTTAGCGCCGCTGACGCTCGAGACCGTCACCGCATGGACCGAGGGTGGAGCTAAGGCTTAGATCATAGGCTTATGGCTATAGCAGATCCAGTGCCCAGCTTACCTGGGCGTGTAGGCATACTCGGCGGAGGGAGCTGGGCTACGGCTCTAGCGAAGATCGTCCTGACGAAGCAGCCCCAGATCAACTGGCTGCTGCGTAGCACGACGCATGTCAAGGAGTTCACGCGCCTCGGGCATAACCCGGGCTACTTGACCTCCGTAGCCTTCGACACCTCACGGATTACCTTCTTCACCGACTCGGACGTCAATGACTTCTTCCGTGCCTGTGATACGGTGATCCTCGCGACTCCCTCTCCCTACATCCGCTACTACCTCAAGCGGGTACGCAACTCGGTCATCCGCCCCAAGCTGGTCATCAACGCCATCAAGGGCATGGTCCCCGAGGAGAACATCCTCATCTCGGACTACCTGCAGGAGTACAAGGAGCTGAAGCCTGGGCAGATCGCTGTCATCGCTGGCCCCTGCCACGCTGAGGAGATCGCCAAGGATAGGATGTCCTACCTCACGGTGGGCTGCTTCGACCTCGGCAAGGCTAAGATGCTGAGCGAGGAGCTCTTCAGTAACGACTACGTCCACTGCGCCGTCAGCCGCGACGTCGTCGGCATCGAGTACGCCGCAGTGCTCAAGAACATCTACGCCATCGCCTCGGGGATCTGCCATGGGATGAACCTCGGGGACAACTTCCAGTCCGTCCTCATCTCCAACGCGATCGCTGAGATGAGCCACTTCGTCAATACGGTGCACCTCCTCTCGCGTGACGTCACCGAGTCCGTCTACCTTGGTGATCTCCTCGTGACGGCCTACTCGAGCTACAGCCGTAATCGTACCTTCGGCAACATGATCGGTAAGGGCTACAGCGTGCGCGCCGCTCAGATGGAGATGAACATGGTGGCCGAGGGCTACTACGGCGCCAAGTGTGTCCACGAGATCAACCAGCGCTACCAGGTCACGATGCCCATCTGTAAGGCCGTCTACGACATCCTCTACGGCGGTGCTCCGGTCGAGCTGACGATCCGCCAGCTCAGCACCCTCTTCAAGTAGTCGGGGTGCTGTAGCACTCCCCTTACCCCTTTCTCTTCTGATCCTTCCCCTTAGTGATGACTAAGCCGCAGCGTATCCTCCTCAGCTTCGACGTCGAGGAGTTCGACGTGCCTCGTGAGCATGGTGTAGACCTCCCGATGGAGGAGCAGGTGCGTATCTCCACGGTCGGGACGCACGCTCTGCTGGACGTGCTGAAGCGTCACGGCGTACGTGCGACGATCTTCTGTACGGCCAACTTCGCCCTCCGTGCCCCCGAAGTCCTACAGCGCATCCTAGACGAGGAGCACGAGCTGGCCTCCCACGGCTACTACCACTGGACCTTCGAGCCCAGCGACCTGAAGAAGTCCAAGGACGCCCTTGAGCAGCTCTCGGGACGCCCTGTCCGCGGCTATCGCCAGGCCCGCATGATGCCTGTGCCCGAGGCGGAGATAGCACGTGCGGGCTACAGCTACAATAGCTCGCTGCACCCGACCTTCATCCCAGGGCGCTACATGCACCTCACCGCTCCGCGCACCTACTTCATGCAGGAGGGCGTGATGCAGATCCCCGCCTCGGTGACGCCGCTCCTGCGCTTCCCGCTCTTCTGGCTCTCCTGCCACAACCTCCCCTTCGGCCTCTACCGCTGGCTCTGTCGCCGCACGCTGCGGCACGACGGCTACCTCGTCGTGTACTTCCATCCATGGGAATTCTACCAGCTGGACGAGCACCCCGAGCTAAGGCTCCCCCGCATCATACGCAACCAGTCGGGGCGCGGGATGATCGATCGCCTCGACCGCTGGATAGGGAGCTTCCTGGCTGAGGGCGCGAGATTCGTGACCTTCTCTGAGTTCGTCGACACACTATAATCCTTACACTATCATCCTATGCAGATCAATCGTAACCTCATTGCCGCTAGCGCCATCGCCGCTGTGGCACTCGTCCTCTCGGTCTTCCTTCTGGCGGGGGGCATGAAGGGCTTCCGTAGCCGCAGCGCTAAGACCATCGCTGTGACGGGTAAGGCTGAGCGTACCTTCACCTCGGACCTGATTGTCTGGACGGCAACCATCAACAGCGAGTCGCTTACCCTCTCGACGGCTTACTCCGAGCTCAAGGAGAGGCAGAAGGCCGTCGCCGACTACCTCAAGTCCAAGCAGATCCCTGCTGATGCCATCACCTACAGCAGTGTGGACATCACCAAGCAGCATGATAGCTTCTATGACTCTGAGGGTAGCCGCGTGGTCTCGACCTTCCGTGGCTACCTGCTGAAGCAGACTGTCACCATCTCCTCCAAAGACATCCACTCTATCGAGGCCGTGTCGCGACAGATCTCTGAGCTCATCAACCAAGGGATAGAGATCGAGTCTGGTGCTCCTCGCTACTACTACACAAAGCTCAACGAGCTGAAGATCCAGATGCTCAAGGAGGCGGCTGAGGACGCACGTAACCGCGCTAAGGTCGTGGCCGAGGGTAGCGACAGTCAGCTTGGGAGCCTAGAGCGCTCCTCTATGGGCGTCTTCCAGATCGTCGGTGAGAATAGCGACGAGGACTTCAGCTGGGGCGGCTCCTTCAATACCAGCTCGAAGGTCAAGACCGCTAGCATCACCGTCAGCTCTACCTTCGCGATCAAGTAGTGAATAGACCCATCGTACCCAAGCTCGTGATCGTCTCCCCGTGCTACAACGAGGAGGCGATCCTTGCTTATTCAGCCGAGCGCCTCACGAGCCTCCTGCGGCAGCTCGTCCAGCAGGCTAAGATAGCCTCCGAGAGCTATATCCTCTACGTCAATGATGGCAGCCGAGACCGCACCTGGGAGCTCATCGAGGAGCTGCACCAGCGCTATGAGGAGGTGAACGGACTTTGCCTGGCGGGCAACGTAGGCCACCAGTCCGCGATCATGGCGGGGATGCTCGAGGCCGTGGAGGAGGCGGATGCCGTCATCACGATCGATGCCGATCTGCAGGATGACCTCGCGGCTATCGAGACGATGATCGACCGCTATCGGGAGGGCTACGACGTCGTCTACGGGGTGAAGAAGACCCGTGAGGCTGATCCCTGGCTGAAGCGTACGACCGCGCTGGCCTTCTATCGCCTGCAGAGTGCGATGGGGATACGAGCGGTGTACAACCATGCCGACTTCCGCCTGCTGAGCCAGGCCGCCCTCCGTGCCCTAGCGGCCTATCCCGAGCGCAACCTCTATCTGCGCGGACTCATCGCGCAGCTGGGCTTCCCCGCCACGGAGGTCGATGACCACATCAGCGCCCGCGTGGCAGGTAGCTCCAAGTACACGGTGCGCAAGATGCTGATCCTTGCCATGGATGGCATCACCTCCTTCACGACGCGCCCCATCAGCTGGATCATCGCTATGGGCTTCCTGAGCCTCCTCATCAGCGTAGCTATGGCAGTGTACGTGCTAGTCTCCTATGTCGAGCACCGCTCCGTGCCGGGCTGGGCCTCACTCATGCTCTCGCTGTGGTTCATCGGGAGTATGCTCCTCTTCTCCCTCGGGGTCGTGGGGCAGTACATCGGCAAGATCTATATGGAGGTGAAGGCACGCCCTCGCTATCACATCGCCAAGCAGCTCAAGCATCATGACCGACCTACAGAGCACTAAGCCTAGCGCACTGCAGCGCCTTCAGCGACTGCTGGCCCAGCCCTTCCTCCGCAGCCCACGCACCCTCCTCGGGCTGTGGACGCTGCTCGCACTCGTGGCTGGGCTGACGAAGATGTCCCCTGCGCGGCACAACAACTTCCTCATCTTCCGAGGCGTCTTCGACCACCTCACGCAGCAGCTTTCGCTCTATGCCGAGTACCCCGAGGAGTACTTCGACCACAATCACTACGGTCCCTTCTTCTCGCTCGTCATCGCTCCCTTTGCCGTCGTGCCCGATGTGCTGGGGCTGCTGCTCTGGCTCGTCGTGCTCTCGCTAGGCCTCTACTGCGCGGTGCGCTACCTGCCGCTGGCGGAGGGCAAGCAGGCCTTCGTCTACTGGTTCTGCGCCCATGAGCTGCTCACGGCGCTGCAGATGCAGCAGTTCAACATCGCCATCGCCGCCATCCTCGTGGGCTCCTTCGCAGCCATCGAGCGCAGGCAGGAGTGGCTCGCAGCACTGCTCATCGTGGTGGGCACCTTTGTCAAGCTCTACGGGATCGTAGGGCTGGCGCTCTTCTTCTTTGTGCAGCGCAAGCCGCGCTTCATCCTTTGGCTCGCCCTGTGGTCGGTGGTCTGCCTCGTCAGCCCCATGCTCCTCAGTTCGCCCGACTACGTGCTGGGGCAGTATCAGGAGTGGGCGGAGCGCCTAGCGGTCAAGAATGGGGAGAACCTCTTCTCCCTGATGCAGAACGTCTCCCTGCTGGGCATGGTGCGCAAGGTGACGGGCATCGCCAGCTATTCTGACCTCTGGCTGATCCTGCCTGGGCTTGTCGTCTTCGGCCTGCCCTACCTACGTATCGGGCAGTATCGACACCTCGCCTTCCGCTACGGCATCCTCTCCTCGGCGCTCCTCTTCCTCGTGCTCTTCAGTACGGGGAGCGAGTCGAGTACCTACATCATCCCCTTCGTGGGGATTGTGCTGTGGTATACCACCGCCCCCTGGCGGCGCGGGCGCTGGGAGCAGCTGCTGATGCTGCTGGTCTTTGTCTTCAGCAGTCTCTCGCCCTCGGATCTCTTCCCGCGCGCGCTGCGCACCGAGCTGATCCAGCCCTACGCCCTCAAGGCGCTCTTCCCGACTATTGTCTGGCTCCAGCTCAGCTGGGAGCTCTGTACGCGCGACTATAGTGCAGCCCCCGAGGGGAGGGAGGTCTAAGGCCCCGCTCCCTTAGCTCCTCGCGGCTAGCACTTCGTCACTCCTCGGAGCCTCTTCGACTCTAGTCTCACTATACGATCAAAGGCAGCGCCCAGCTCAGTCCCTCATGGGGCTAAGCTGGGCGCTGCCTTTGCTGTTTGCTCCTGCTTGCTTACTCGATGCTGAGGCTGAAGAGGAGCATTCGTGCCCGTGCGTGCGCTATAGCCTCGGTGTAGTAGCGGCGGCGGTCTCCCTCCTGCTCGGGGCGGTCGCGCAGGAGCGCATCTCCTAGGCCATAGTGTAGGCTAAGCTGGGGCGAGAGCTTGAAGCGGCTGAAGTAGAGGTCACAGCCTAGCCCCGAGCTCCAGCCGTAGCTCAGCGGGCGAAGGCGCAGAAGGTCACTCTGCCGTCCCCCGAGCTCGATGTCCGTGTAGAGCCCCGTGAGGAGGAAGGGGCGGATATTCCCGCGCCGTAGCCCCCACTTCAGCTCGAGCGGGAGCTGGAGCGAGGAGCTCCGAGGATCGGTACGTAGCAGCTCGCTGAGGCCATCGGTGTAGCTGACGGAGACACTCCCTAGGTGTAGTGTCGGCACGAGGCGAAGCTCCAGCCCAGGTGTGAGCGTCAATCCGCCGATGACCCCGATGCTGAAGCCTGGCTGATAGTCGGGACTCTGCGGAATGAGTACCCGGCCCTCGTGATCACTCAGCCCCGAGGGGCGCAGCTGTAGATCCCTGCTGTGTAGCCCTATCCTCAGCCCGAGATAATACCTGCGTAGGTCGAGGTAGGGCTGATGCTGGACGTGGCGCGTGAGCTCCTGCGCCGAGAGGGCGCCAGCCCCGAGGAGGGGCAGTGCTGCGAGGCAGCCGAGGAGTAGGGAGCGGAGCACGGGGTAGGGGAGCGGGCTTAGGCCTGGATATGACGGCGCAGATGTGCTAGTGCATAGCGCATGCGCCCCAGGGCGGTGTTGATACTGACGTTGGTCTTCTCGGCGATTTCCTTGAAGCTCAGTTCCTCCCAGTAGCGCAGGCGGATGACCTCGCGCTGCTCGGGGGAGAGCTTCGCCAGTCCTCTGGAGAGCTCGCTGATATGCTCATGGCGGATCAGCTGCTCCTCCGCCGACAGCTCGTCTGCGGGTAGCTGTAGCGTGAAGAGCGCTTCGTCGGCACTCTGCGTGTCCTCGATCATCTGCTCCTGTCCGCGCGTCTTGAGGCGACGGTAGTGGTCGATGATGAGGTTATGGGCTATGCGGGAGATCCAGCTCTTGAACTTCCCCTCAGCCGAATAGCGCCCCTGACGGATGGTCGTCATGACCTTGATGAAGGTATCCTGGAAGATATCTTCGGCTAGGTCCTCGTCCTGCACCGAGTAGCGGATGTAGGTGTGGACGTAGGAGTCGTATCGGTGGAGTAGTTCGTTGAACGCCTCGTTGCATCCTGTAGCGTAGAGCTGTACCAGCTGGTCGTCGCTCTGACTTGCATATCTTCTCATTGTCGTCTGGGTATTTGTCCCAGCCCTCTTGCACCGCGGGGCGCATTAGAACCGGGTGAGTCCGACTTACTTATTTGCTTTAGATATGTACAGTTGCTTCTATAGGCAGTTCCTTCTTGTTACTGGGGTAAGACTTATATTGTGTAGTTGTGACCCTACACTGAGCACAAATTAAAGCATATATTTCGACTTTTCAAAATCTAAGGCCGCCTTTGCTCCTTCTTGCTTGGGTTTGCTGCTCTCCCTTTACGACTATACTCTTGCATTCAGCCCCTTGTATCGCTCGCCTTGGACGTGTGCGCGTGGCGTGTATAGTGGGGGAGCTTTGTCTCCCTTATGTCCGCCCCTCCTGACTGATATCCCTCAGCGTGCTGACTGATAGGAATCAGAGGCGTGACTGATACCCTTCAAGGAGCTGAGGGATATCCCTCAGAAGGCGTCACTGATAGCTCGGGGCTGGCCTCCTGCGGGAGGCGGCGCTTCTTGGCGCTTGCTCCTAAGGGTTTCGGCGCGTTATTCGCTTGGCACTTGGCCTTGGACCTCCGTGCTGTAGCGAGGCGCAGGAAGGTGGATTCTTCCTTATAAAAACCTATGCTCAGGGCTAAGGGCAGACGGCCTCGGCAGCCTTGTCCTAGCGGGCTTGCACATTTTTTGTATCTTTGTGCTATAGTCATTACGATCATTCAATAACAAAATACAAGCTACTTATGAGCTACAATCTGCTAGCAGGTAAGAAGGGGATCATCTTCGGTGCCCTCAACGAACAGTCCATTGCATGGCGCGTCGCAGAGCGTGCCGTAGAGGAGGGTGCTGAGATCATCCTGACCAATACCGCTGTAGCCGTCCGTATGGGACAGCTCAACGAACTGGGTGAGAAGCTCGGCGCTAAGGTCGTCCCCGCAGACGCTACCAAGGAGGAAGAACTCGAGGTCGTCTTCCAGGAGGCGATCAAGTCCTTCGGTAAGGTAGACTTCGTCCTGCACTCCATCGGCATGAGCCCCAACGTACGTAAGGGCCGCTCCTACGATGACCTCGACTACAAGATGCTCCAGACGACCCTCGACATCTCGGCCGTCTCCTTCCACAAGATGCTCCAGGTGGCGAAGAAGCTGGACGCTATCGCCGAGGGTGGCTCGGTGGTCGCACTGACCTACGTAGCGGCACAGCGTACCTTCGTAGGCTATGGCGATATGGCCGATGCCAAGAGCCTGCTCGAGTCCATCGCTCGTAGCTTCGGCTACATCTATGGTCGTGAGAAGGGCGTGCGTATCAACACCGTCTCTCAGTCGCCTACGGTCACGACCGCAGGTAGTGGGGTCAAGGGCATGAGCGACCTGCTGGACTTCGCTCAGGACCTCTCGCCCCTGGGCAATGCCGACGCCAACGACTGCGCTGACTACTGCATCACGCTCTTCAGCGACCTGACGCGCAAGGTCACGATGCAGAACCTCTTCAACGACGGGGGCTTCAGCTCCATGGGGATGAGCCTCGATGCCATTGAGGTCTTCGCTGAGGGTCGTGCCGCTCGTCAGGCTAAGTAAATAGGCTACACGCTTAGCGCCTCCGCCGGTCTCACGCGTAGACTGACGGAGGCGCTTTGCCTTATCCATGCTCGCTATATGATACTACGTACAGAGAACCTCGTCAAGCGCTACCGCACACGTACCGTGGTCAATCACGTGTCCATCCAAGTAGGGCAAGGGGAGATCGTCGGGCTCCTTGGTCCCAATGGGGCGGGCAAGACGACGACCTTCTACATGACCGTGGGACTCGTCGTGCCCAACGAGGGGCGCATCTTCCTCGACGATGAGGACATCACGAAGTATCCCGTCTATCAGCGTGCCCGCGCAGGCATCGGCTACCTAGCGCAGGAGGCCTCCGTCTACCGCCGTATGTCGGTGGAGGACAATATCCTCTCGGTACTGGAGTTCACCGACCGCACGAAGGCCGAGCAGCAGGCGCGTCTGGAGGAGCTCATCGCGGAGTTTCGCCTAGAGAAGGTACGCACCAACCAAGGTAATCGCCTCTCTGGGGGCGAGCGCCGCCGTGCCGAGATCGCGCGCTGCCTGGCCATTGACCCTAAGTTCATCATGCTGGACGAGCCTTTCGCTGGGGTAGACCCCATCGCGGTGCAGGACATCCAGAGCATCGTGGCGCAGCTCAAGCATAAGAACATCGGCATCCTCATCACCGACCACAACGTCTACGAGACGCTGAGTATCACCGATAGGGCTTACCTCCTCTTCGAGGGTAAGGTGCTCTACGAGGGCACGGCCGAGCAGCTCGCGGAGAACGAAGTCGTCCGCGAGAAGTACCTCGGTAAGGACTTCCAGCTCCGCCGTCGTACCTTCGACGTCAAGCCCTAGCGCGTGCGCCCCATCTAAGGAGACTTCCTCCCCGAGCTTGTCCTAACGGCATCGAGCCCTAGGTGCTGGCGCCTCCCGAGCTCTCCTAAGGGCATAAGAAAAGTGGCTAATCTTTCTGCGGAAAGATTAGCCACTTTTTGTCAAAAGATTAGCCACTTTTTGCCGAAGGCTAAGCGAGCGCGTGCTGCAAGCCTTCGACGGGGGTGCTTAGTCCTTGGTGCAGCCGCCGCGCTCGCAGGCAGAGCTGGCCTGGGTCAGGCGCGTGAGCGTCTCCCTCAGCTGGCGTCCGAGGCCGATCGTATAGCCCTGCGAGACGAAGACCACGCGGTCGAAGGTGTCGGCCACGACGATGATGGGGTAGAGCCCTGCGCGTAGCTTGAAGCGCTCGGTCAGCTGCTTGGCCAGTCCCTCAGTGTCGAGGCCGAAGAAGGTCTGCTGCGGCAGCCCAGCGCGATCCTCGGGGCGGTAGCCTGCCGCTGCGGTGCTGTCGGGGAAGAGGAGTGCGATGGGACGGCCGAGCTGCTCCAGTGCGGGAGCCTCGGCGATGAGATCGCGGAGGGCGTGCTTGGTCGGCTCGCTGCCCGCATCCATGAGGCAGAGCACGTAGTAGCCGCGCCCCGTGCTGCTCAGCAGGCTACGCTCTTCGGCGGCGGGGCTTAGCTTCTTATCCTCGCCAAGGCTAAGGGGACGGTAGCGGCTCTCGGAGCTGAAGTTGCCCAGCACAGCGATGGCGGTGCTGTCGCGGCGCATCACGAGGCTGTCGCTATGCTCCTGCCCGGCCTTGATGTCGAGGCTACGCAGCTGTGCCAGTACGCTGCCGTCCGCTAGGCGTGAACCCGAGACGAGGAGGTACTGCCCCGCGTCGAGCTTGGTGCCGCGCTCAAAGGTAGGACGCCACGCGCTGCCTTGCTCCAGACCGTTGGCATCCTCGTCGTAGCTCAGTAGGTGCAGACGCCCCGATCGGTCGAAGCGGCTCAAGGTGAAGTGGTAGTAGTACTTCGGGTTGTCTAGGATGCCGTTGTCCTGGTAGGCCAGGCGAAGCGTCCCCTGCGGGCTGACGGAGCTAGGGGCGGCTACCTCCTCGAGGGCGAAGTCCTGCCACTGCCCCCCGTGGTAATACTGCGCCTTACCTGTGACGGGCTCGAGGCGCGCCGCCCAGCCGCAGCTACGCAGGAGCGAGAGGCAGAGCAGCGTCCGCGAGTGGCTGTCGGCGCGGCGACTACGCCATACCTGCAGCGGCTCGGTAGGGTAGCCGAGCGGGTTGAAGTCCTTGTCCAGGCTGATCTCCTTGCGGCACCAAGCGACGATCGCCTCGGGGCTGCGGTCGAACTGCTGCCTCAGCTCGCTCGGGAGTGCCTGCCGTAGCGCCGCCTTGTAGGGCGTCAGTGCCTCGTGGGCAAAGCGTGGGTTGTAGACGTAGCGCATGCAGAGGGCGCTGTCGGCCGCGATGCTGGGCTGGGACTGGCTATGCTGGAGGTGGTCACGCAGCACGGCGAGAGGCACGTCGCGGAGGTCCTTGGCCGAGAGCACAGCAAGCAGGGCGTGGGCCTTAGCCTTGTCTGATGACTCCTCGACGAACTGGCGCAGAACGCCTGCATTGGCTCGGGCGTCGAGACCGAAGACCTGCTCGGCATGTAGGCTGTCCAGGTAGTGGGTACGTAGACTGTCCTCCCAGGCGAAGCGCTGGGTATTGCGCTGGCGTGCCTCGGCGCTGACCTCGGGATAGCGTGCTGCCTCGCTCGGAGGCGTCAGCTTGAGGTCGAGCTGCAGCCGCTCGCCTGCCTGACGATCCAGCACCAGGCGCACGGACTTATCCTGACCGAAGCGCACCTGCTTCAGCCCATAGACGTAGCTGCTGCCCTTAGGCTGGCTGGCGTAGGCGATGAGGTCGCCCTGCCCCGAGGTGAAGCGCGTGCGTCCCTGGGCGTCACAGCGCTGGCGCGCCACGGTGTAGAGCTCACCGTAGTTGTACAGCTTGAACTCCACCTCGGCGTGCGGCACGGGTCGGCCCTTCGTATCCCGTACCTCTACGAGGCAGGTCGCCGCATGGGCATAGCCCTCGATGACATTGATCTCGGTGTAGGTCGGCGTGCGGCTGATGACGGGCTCGGGCCCATCGTAGCGCCCGAAGGCCTTGGTATGGACGAGCATCGCGCGGGACACGGGGGCATTGAACCACGCCAGATCCAGCACCGGCTCAGGCTCACAAGCACCGAGGAAGTGCCAGCGGCCATCGACCCAGGCCTCTACCCAGGCATGGTTGTCATCCGTATGCGCCCAGCGTGGCGTATAGACCTGGCGGGCAGGGATGCCTATGGTGCGCAGGGCAGCCACCAAGAGTGTCGACTCCTCCCCACAGCGTCCCGTCGCCGAGGCAAGGGTACAGAGCGGCGAAGAGGTACGCGCGTCGCTGGGGTTGTAGGTCACGTGCTCGTGGCACCAGTGGTTGACCTCAAGGATGGCCTCACGTAGGCTAAGCCCGCGCACACGATCCCGCAGCTCGGCGTAGCGAGCAGTGCGGAAGTCGTCGAGCGCCTCATTATTGACGCGCAGGGGCAGGACGAAGTGCCGCCACTCGCGCTCGGGGATCGCCTTGCCCCAGGGCAGCTCTTGGCGTGCCCGCAAGGTCGTGCGGACGTTGGCCAGATAGTAGTCCCCGCTGCGGTTCAGCAGGTCACTGGAGGGCATATAGGCGTAGAGGAACTCTAGAGCCGAGCGCTCGGCGGGCTGGAGCTGCTGCTGGAAGATATCGAAGAAGCCGCCTCGAGGGAAGCTGCGCTGCTTGAAGGTGAAGTCCTGCTGCAGCTGCGTCGTGCGCGCCTTCGGCGTCTGGGCACCGGCAGCTAGCGGCAGGCTGAGGAGCCCGAGGCTAAGGAGAAGAGCTTTCATAGTGTAGGGGTGAGGGATGATCTTAGGGAAGCTGCTCGAGTGCGAGGCGGGCAGCGCGTATTTTGCTCGGGTCGGTGAGGAGCTGGGCATATTCGTCTACGCTGTCCCCGCCGCCCATGCTGACCCGAGGGTTGCGGTAGCGCATGGCGCTGGCTACGGGGCTGCGCGCCGAGAGGTGTAGCTCGTGGGCGCCTGTCTCGAGGGCCACCTGCTGGATGTTCTCGGGCGTGATGCCGCCGCCGGGCATGACATGGATGCGCCCTGCGGAGCGCTCCACGAGCTGACGCAGCAGCGGCGCACCCTCGAGGGCTGTGAGGGCTGCCCCCGAGCTGAGGACGCGCTGGCAGCCGAGGGCGATGATGTCCTCGAGCGCCTCGAGCGGGTCACGGCACATATCGATGGCACGGTGGAAGGTCACGGGACGTCCCTCGGTAGCTCGGATGAGGCGCTCCATCAGCGGGCAGTCAACATCCCCCTCGGGCGTCAAGGCGCCGAGGACGAAGCCATCCACGCCGAGGGCTAGATACTGGCGGATGTCCTCCAGCATCAGTTCCTCCTCCAGTGGGCTGTAGAGGAAGTCGCCCGAGCGTGGGCGTACCAGCACGTGGAGCTTGATGTCGATGAGGCGACGTGCCAGCTTGACCTCACCATAGGAGGGGCTGAGTCCGCCTTCGCTCAGGGCAGCGCAGAGCTCGACACGCTGGGCGCCGCCCTCCTGGGCGCGTAGGGCGCTGAGGGCGCTGCCAGCGCAGTTCTCGATCAGGTACTTCATCAGCGTAGCTCTACCTGGACGATGTAGTCGACGGCGTTGGCTGCGGAGGGGGCCTGGTCGAAGCTCAGGGTCAACCCATCCTTGGACTGCTGGTAGCGTATGGGGCGCTGCGTGTCGTAGCTGATGACGCGCTTGACAGGCGTGGTGAGGGGGAGCGAGAGCAGGCGGCTACTCCAGTCGAGGATGTGCAGGTAGAGGGTCTTGCCTCGCTGCGTCGTCACGCCCCATTCCTGTGGGGGGAGTAGTCCAGCGCGCACGCCGCGGACGGTCGCTCCGTAGCGCTGCATCCAGGCGCCGATCTTACTCAGGCGGTCGAGGGCAAGCGCAGGTAGGGCGCCCGAGGGCTCGGGGCCGATGTTCAGCAGGAGGTTGGCGTCACGGCCCGCAGTGGATACGAGCAGGCGGATGAGCGTCGTGTCGCTCTTGTAGTTCTGGTCGGCGATCTTGTAGCCCCACATCCCGTTCATCGTCTGGCAGGTCTCCAGTGGGAGCTTGCTGATGGCTTGGCCTGAGAGTCCTGCGGTATTAGCGCCGGGGACATCGCGCTCGAACATCTGGAAGTCCTCCCCTGCGTGCGGCGTGCCGTGGTGGTTGTTTCCGATGAGGCAGCTTGGCTTGAGCTGATGGATGAGGCTGTATAGAGCGGGGAAGCCCCAGTCGAAGCTGGGGTTCTGGTCATGGTCCCATTCTCCGTCCAGCCAGATCGCGTCGGCATCGTAGTCACGGACGAGCTCGGTGAGCTGTGCCTTCATGAAGGCATCGTAGCTCGACCACTGGCCGTGCTTGGTGCGGCCAGTGCCTCGTCCCGTGCGGCCGAGGGGGTAGTAGTCCTCACGGCTCCAGTCGAGTAGGGAGTAGTAGATATGGAAGCCAAGTCCATGGCGGCGGCAGGCATCGTGCAGCTCGCGTAGTACATCACGGCGGAAGGGTGTGGCGCGCACCATATTATAGTCGCTCTGCTTCGTGTCCCAGAGGGAGAAGCTGTCGTGATGGCGTGAGGTGATGGTCAGGTAGCCTGCGCCCGAGGCCTTGATCGCCTTTACCCAAGCGTCGGCGTCGAAGCGGCTGGGATAGAAGCCCGCAGCGGCCTTGGCGTACTCGGCATGGTTGATATTCGCAACGGTCATGTACCACTCGCCCTGAGCGAAGGTGCTGTAGAGCCCCCAGTGGAGGAAGATGCCGAAGCCGTGGTCACGGAAGGCTTTGCGTGCCTCTAGATTACTTTGGCTAGGCTGATAGTTGCTTTGGGCATGGCCGAGGAAAGAGACGCCGAGTGCTGCTGCCAGGAGTAGGCTGCGTGCCTTGCGGCCTCGAGGTGTAGACTTACTCATGATGTACTAAGATGTTTGATGGTATTCAAAGGTACTTAATCTTGGTGAGAGCTCGGCTAAGTTCCAGTACCGACGTGTCAGCAGAGTAAGTGCTAGATGCCTAGCTTGTCATTGGGCTCTCACTTATGATTGTATAGAGTGGGGCTCACTAAATTCTCAGAGAACTGCTGTCAGATGGAGCTAAGCCCCTATAGGGGCAATCCCTCCAGAGCCCAGGGTGCGTAGCCCTGTAAGGGTGACCAAACCCTGGGTAGCCTTCATCAAAAAGTATAGAGCCCTACAAGGGCGATCCCCAAAACAGTTGTAGCGTCGTAGCGGTACGGCTCCGATCTCACTTTGCTTCGTTTGGAGGGCCGCCCCTGTAGGGCTCTCCATGTATGGGGCTCTTTGACCCAGGGTTCCGTCAGGCTTACAGCCTTCCCGCACCCTGGGCTTTAGATGGGTTGCCCCGCAGGGGCTTGCGCAGCCGCTAGTAGCCTATTGGTATGCGGGACTGCAGCAAGCTGACCTCCTTGCCCGAGCGCTCTGAGGGGTATACCTCAGCGTGCTGACTGATGTCCCTCAGCCTCCTGACTGGCGGCACTCAGTGCGCTGACTGATATCCCTAAGGAGCAAGCTCCCTTATGCCCCGCATTGCCTAGGCTCGGAGTGGGGAAAGCGCTCGGGGGGACTTAGCCTCCTTAGCTCTAAGAAGGGAGAGGGCGGGACAAAAGCGAGCAGGGCGGCATACGCTCGCTGCGTATGCCGCCCTGCTGGGTAGGGGGAAGAGGTGTCGAAGGCCTAGCTGTTTGCTTCGGCGAAGAACTCCTCGTTGTTCTTGGTACGGAGCATAAGCCCCTTGACACGCTCGAGGGCCTCGATGGGGTTCATCTCGGAGAGTACCTTGCGTACGCCCCACATGAGGGTGCCCGTCTTGTCGCCCAGCAGGAGGTCGTCGCGACGCGTGCTGCTGGCCACAAGGTCGATGGCGGGGAAGATGCGCTTGTTCGCCAGGCGACGGTCGAGCTGCAGCTCCATGTTGCCCGTCCCCTTGAATTCCTCGAAGATGACGTCATCCATCTTGGAGCCCGTCTCCTGCAGCGCTGTGGCGAGGATGGTGAGGCTACCGCCGCCGCGGATGTTGCGCGCAGCACCGAAGAAGCGCTTAGGCTTCTGCAGCGCATTGGCATCGACCCCACCCGAGAGCACCTTACCCGAGGCAGGCTGTACCGTATTGTAGGCGCGTGCCAGGCGGGTGATGGAGTCGAGGAGGATGACGACATCCTGACCACTCTCGACCATGCGCTTGGCCTTGTTGAGGACGATCTCGGCGATCTTGACGTGGCGCTCTGCGGGCTCGTCAAAGGTCGAGGCGATGACCTCGGCATTGACGCTCGTGGCCATGTCGGTGACTTCCTCGGGACGCTCGTCGATGAGCAGGATGATCATGTAGACCTCGGGGTGATTGGCGGCGATGGCGTTGGCGATATTCTTCAGCAGCATCGTCTTACCCGTCTTGGGCTGCGCTACGATGAGGCCGCGCTGTCCCTTACCGATGGGGGCGAAGAGGTCGACGATACGCATAGCCGTCTTGTCCTGGACTGCGGGGCTATTGCCTGCAGCGAGGTTGAACTTCTCCTCTGGGAAGATGGGCGTCAGGTGGTCAAAGGGTACGCGGTCACGCATCTCGGCGGGTGTACGGCCGTTGACACGGGTGATCTTGTCGAAGGGGAAGTACTTGTCCCCCTCCTGAGGAGGACGGATGAAGCCCTCGACGAGGTCACCTGGACGGAGGCTCCACTGCTTGACCTGGGCGGCCGAGAGGTAGATATCGTCGGGTGAAGGGAGGTAGTTGTAGTCCGCCGAGCGTAGGAAGCCGTAGCCGTCGGGCAGGATCTCGAGGACGCCGCTGCACTCGAGGATACCCTCGAAGTTGAACTCGGGCTGCTGTACGGGCTGCGTGCGAGGAGCATTGGGCCGCTGTGCAGGGCCTGCGTTGTTGCTTGCCTTGGGCTCGGGACGCTGGGGCTTGGTGGGGGTGTTAAAGGCAGGGAGCACCTGGTCGAGTACGGACTTGCTGTCCTTGTGGCGGAAGACCATCTGCGCGGGGCTGGGGCTGGCCGCTGCCTCGGGCTCGCTTGTGCTGGGCTCCTTAGGGCTCTCTGCCTGCTCGCTGGGCTCGGCGCTCGCGGCTGCAGCACGCTGGCTACGCTGGCCGCGGCTTCGGCTCTGGCTAGCCTTAGGGGCTGGCTGTGCGCTGCTGGCTTCCTCGGGCTGAGGGGCTGCGACGCTCTCGGGGGTAGCTTCCTCCTCGGAGGCCTTAGCTACGGCCTCGAGGGCCTGGTTGCGCTCCTGCTCGGCACGTGCAGCGAGCTCGGCCTTGGTGGGGCGTCCACGCTTGCGCTGCTTGGGTGCGCTCTCTTCTTCGGGGGATTGAGCTTCAGTAGTAGGGGCTACGGCTGCGCTCTCGGCTTGTTCTTTGGGCATTGGATTCTTAGATTTAGTTCGGCTCTTGGGGCGCTCGGAGCTGCGCTTGACCGTCTGGGTCTCCGCGATGGAGGTAGCCTGCTGGTCGAGGATGCCGTAGATGAGCGCTTGCTTATCGGTGTAGTCCCCGAGCTTCATGCTCAGCTCTTCGGCGATGCTATTGAGCTCCTCTTGGCTTTTGGAGAGCAGCTCAGTGATGTTGTATCGTTGCATATATGTGAATATAACGTCTGTGCTTGACGATGGGATGAGACTAGAGGGGCCAGTCGCCTGTGGGATAGGCACGGTCACGCGGCTCTAGGATCCCTAGCCCAAGGCCTCCCATTGCTCTTTGGAGACGATAGTTGAGGATGTATAAGCGGGAGGGGAAAGGGGGGAGGGATGCGTATCCATCGGGTGATTGGGCTGGGATTCGAACCCAGGACCGATAGCTTAGAAGGCTATTGCTCTATCCAGCTGAGCTACCCAACCATCATATCTCTCGCTGTGCTGTATTGTAGAACTGAGGACACAAGGAGAGGTGGGAGCGGGAGGAGCGATGCCTCCCAATTGCACGGCAAAGGTATCAATAATTGAGGACTTTGGCAAATGCCCGTCCAGGAGCAGCTCTGAGGACTAGCTGATACAAAGAGCCCCGAGTGCCACAGGGCGCTCGGGGCTTATCCTTGATAGGGCTTGTGTCGCTGTACCCAGAGCCGGGCTCGAACCGGCACAGCCTAATTGGCTAAGGGAGTTTAAGTCCCTCGTGTCTACCATTTCACCATCTGGGCATGCTGGCGCAAAGGTAGCCCAATTCTGCCGTATACACAATAGCGGGGGCTGGCTGCTTCCTGACGAGGGCTCATGCTTCCTTTGACTTCCACCCCTCCTCTGCAGCTAAGCTCGGGGCAGCTAGGCCTCGGCAGATCGTGCCTATAGGGGGAGGACCCCTGAGGGATATCGGTCAGCGTGCTGAGGGACGTCAGTCAGCCTCGTGAGGGATGCCAGTCAGCGAGCTGAAAGGTATCAGTCCTGGAGCTTAGACTAAGCAGGGGCTTCGCTTCGCTTTTCTACGTATTGCAGTGAGGAGGGCCTTGAGCTAAGAATAGATGGTATAGGAACGTACGCGGGGGTGTGGGGAGAAGCCGCGGTGATTGGGGAGCGCCTTAAATGCGGGAGCGGCTGCAAGGATCTAGCATCTAGATCTTGCAGCCGCTCCGCTTATAGAGGGCTAGGGCTGAGGCAGCCTACTAGTAGTTGTGCCCGTGGGGATCCTCCATCTCCTTACGCGTGATCTTGTGAAGATCGAGGGCGCGCCAAGCGTAGATGATGTATGCCAGGACGAAGGGGATGAGCAGCGAGACGAAGCTCATCGTCTTGAGCGTGAAGGGACTCGAGGAGCTGTTGCGGATGTTCAGCGAGTTGTTGATGATCTCGGGCATCTCAGGGCTGTAGGCAGGGTAGTAGGAGGTGTTGTTCCAGCCTGCGATGAGGAAGAGTGCCAGAGCGGTCAGTACCACGCCGATGCCTTCGTACCAGATCCCCTTGCGGAAGCCCTCCTTGAGCAGGGTCAGCAGGATACCAGCCAGCACGAGGACCACCCCGAGGACGAAGATCGCGAAGACGGCAGGCATCTCGACGAGATTGAGCCAGTACTTGTAGTCCACGAGGAAGGTGACGTTGGGGTTCGCTGGGTCATAGGCGAAGCCCTGCTTGGTCAGCAGGAAGAAGAGGTAGCCGAGGAAGAGCAGTAGGAAGGCAGCGGCATTCCAGGCCAGCGCAGCGCGTGAGCGGCGATAGATGGTCTCGTCATCGATGTTATTGATGAAGAAGAGCAGCGCCGTGGTGCGCGAGAGGAAGAAGACCGCCAGGCCGAAGATGACGTTCCACACGTTGAGCACCGCCTCTAGACCGTGCAGCTGCAGCCCCTTATAGGGGAGCCACCCCGAGATCACCTGACTGGCGCCCGAGAGGTCAGCGATAGCCTCCTTGTTCACCTGGAAGGTAGATCCAGTGAAGAAGGTCGACACCGCAGCCCCGAGGAGGATAGGTGCCAGCAGCCCGTTGATGAAGAGGAAGGTCTGGTAGGTGCGGCTCCCGAGGACGTTCCCATTCTTATTCTGATACTCATAGGACACGGCCTGGATGATGAAGCAGAAGAGAATGAGCATCCACACCCAGTAGGCACCGCCGAAGCTGGTGGAGTAGAAGAGGGGGAAGGAGGCGAAGAAGCCACCGCCGAAGACCACCAGTGTGGTGAAGGTGAATTCCCACTTGCGCCCTACGGAGTTCACTAGGAGCTTACGCTCGAGCTGCTCCTTGCCGAGGCTGAAGAAGAGGGACTGGCCTCCCTGGACGAAGAGGAGGAAGACGAGGAGTGCCCCGAGGACCGAGATCAGGAGCCACCAATAGGATTGGAAGAATGCGTAATCCATTGTATGCTGTCTTGCTAGAGGATTCGACTTTAGTGCTGCTCGGGGCCCGACTTGATGGCCTTGCGCATGATGTTCACCTCAGCTACGAGCATGATGGTGAAGAGCAGGGTGAAGAGCGTGAAGGTGATGATCACGGAGCTCGCCTCGATCTTGGAGATAGCTGCCTGCACGGGTAGGAGGTTCTGAATGGTCCAGGGCTGACGTCCTACCTCGGCTACGACCCAGCCTGCCTCAGTAGCGATCCAAGCCATGGGGGTCAAGATAAGGCTTATCCATAGCAGCCAGCGGGTGGACTGGAGCTTGTCGTTGCGCTTGTAGGCATACCAGGTCAGCAGTAGGTAGAGCAGCAGGAAGGCGCCGCCCAGACCGACCATAGCACGGAAAGAGTAGTAGGTCAGAGGTACATTGGGTACCGTCTCGTACTTGCTGTCGAAGTAGCCGTAGCCGTAGTAAGGGAAGTGCTTCTCGAGGATCTGACGCTGGGCCTGGGCCGCTACGCTGTCGCCCGCCTTGCGCGCCGCACGGAAGGCGTTGAGCGCGTCGATAGCCTGGCGGCCGCGCTGCATCTTCTCCTCTGCCGAGAGGGCTACCGTCCCATCGGGGAGGTGATAGCCGCCCTCGAGGATGTTGTTGATACCAGGTACGTAGTGCGTCCCATTGCCCGCGACCATGAAGGAGAGGAGGCGGGGCGCCTCGATGCTAAAGAGGTGCGAGGGTGTGGCGTCGTCGGGCTGCTGCTTGGAGGGGTTGAGGACGCCGATGATACCGAGGCCTACGCCTTCGCCATCAGCGGTGTGGCCGTCTGGCGTGCTCTTGCCTGTGTCGTAGATGGCCTCCATGGCGGCGAGCTTCATAGGCTGATTCTTCGCTACGTCCACGGCAGAGAGGTGTCCCGTCTCCGCAGAGAGAATGGCTGCCAGCAGGCCGAAGGGAGCGATGATCTTGAGGTTGCGGCGGGCGAAGTCCGTGTGGTGGCCACGTAGCAGATAGAGGACGCATATCCCAAGGGCAAAGAAGGTCCCCAGCGTCCACGAGGTCGTGACGGTGTGGAGGAACTTGATGATCGCCGTCGGAGATAGGGCTACGGCCCAGAAGTCATGCATCTCGTTGCGCATCGTCTCTGGGTTGAAGACCATCCCCTGGGGGTTCTGCATCCAGGCATTGGCTATGAGGATCCATACGGCCGAGATGGTCGCACCGACGACGGTGAGCCAGGAGGAGGCTAGGTGGAAGCCCTTGCTGACCTTGCCCCAGCCGAAGAACATCACGGCGATGAAGGTCGACTCCATGAAGAAGGCCAGGATGCCCTCGATGGCGAGAGGCGCGCCGAAGATGTCTCCGACGAACCAGCTATAGTTGGACCAGTTCGTCCCGAACTGGAACTCAAGGATAATCCCCGTGGCGACGCCGATAGCGAAGTTGATCCCGAAGAGCTTCTGCCAGAACTGTGCTGACTTCTTCCAGAAGGGGTCACCGGTACGGTAGTACTGGGTCTCAGCCAGGGACATGATGACCCCGAGCCCGAGCGTCAGCGGCACGAACAGCCAGTGGTACATAGCCGTCAGAGCAAACTGTGCACGTGACCATGCGATTAATGATGTTACATCCATTGTAAATAGTGATTAGCGTATTGGGTTGGTTCTATTCTCTCGATGCGGGTACTAGAGGCGGCCTGCTTCGTGTCTAGAGACGCTGTCCACAGCACGGCGCTGGATCAATTCGTCCCCGACGACTTCGGACTTCTCTACGTGGCGCTCGGAGGCCTGTTGCTTGACGAAGTTGGGGAAGAAGAAGGCTCGCAGCACGGCGAACATGATGAAGAGCTTGATGGCGATGATGAGCCAGAGCTTCTTGCTCGTCGGTGTGAGGCCGCGGAAGCCATCTCGGTAGAGCTGGAAGGCGCGGACGAAAAAGTTTGCTTGGTCGCTACTCATTGAGTTATAGGTTTGCTAATAGGAGGGCTCTACAGGCGGTCTCCCGTCTAAGACAAAGATATGTAAAGGTGTCTGTCTGCACAAATTGCCGCCGTGCAAGGATGTCCGTCGGCTTAGTCCTCAAAGTTGGTGCGCAGTCCGCGCATCGTACGCTGTAGGCCACTGAGACCAGCGCGCTTGACGGCTGTGCCTGCGAAGAGGGCGAGGTACTCCTCCTCGCTCAGCTGATCGAGCTGCTCTGCGGTGAGCGCTAGGAGCGCCTCGCGCGGAGCGTAGTCGGCGATCGTCGTGGGGCGGGCAAAGCGATTCCAGGGACAGCACTGCTGGCAGGCATCGCAGCCATAGACGCGGCGGCCGATACGCTCCCTGAGCTCGGGCGGGATCTCTGCCTTGGACTCGATCGTGAGGTAGCTGATGCAGCGGCGGGCGTCGATCTTGCCGGGGTGGGTGATGGCCTCGGTGGGGCAGCTCTGGAGGCAGCGGGTGCAGCGTCCGCAGAGGGACTTCATCGGGCTGTCGGGAGGCAGGTCGATTGAGACCAGCAGCTCGCCGAGGAAGAAGTAGCTGCCTGCGCGGGGGATGATCAAGAGGCTGTTCTTGCCCCGCCACCCCAGTCCTGCGCGCTCGGCCCAGTAGCGCTCCATGATGGGCGCTGAGTCGGAGAAGGCACGCCCCTCGACCTCGAGCCCCAGCCCCTCACGCATGTAGTGGAGCAGCTGGTCGAGGCGCTTCTTGACGACCTTGTGGTAGTCGCGCCCGTAGGCGTAGTAGGCGAATTGGGGTGCCTCGGGATCCTGCTTGCGCTCGGGGTAATAGTTCATGGCGACCATGATCAGCGAGCGTGTCCCAGGTAGGAGGAGGCGGGGATCGGCCCGCAGCTCTCGGTTGCGCTGCAGGTACTCCATGGTGCCGTGGTGCCCCTCGTCAATCCACTGGTCGTAGCCCGCGAGGATCTCCTCGGGGACGGCCTCGGCTCGGGCGATGCCACAGGCTGCGAAGCCTAGGCGCCGAGCCTCCTGCTTGATCGCATCGGCCAGCGCTTGGGCTGAGGAGAGTTCCCTATCCTCGCCGTATGCTGATGGAGGCGAGTCGGGCACTACTTGTTGTGGAAGACCCAGGAGGAGCTGTAGGCACGGTGTGCCTTCACCAGCCGATTGAGGTAGTTGTAGGCCGCAGCTGCGTCGTCGAAGGAGGCCGCGGCTAGGCGGAGTGTGGCGCTGTGGCGTGAGCGCAGGGCGACGATGGCCTCGGGTTCCTCGATCTGGTGGCGCGCCTCCTCGTAGTAGCTCAGTAGACGCTCCTCGCTGCGCTCGGTAGCGATGATCACATAGTAGCGTCCGTCGCCCGAGCTGCCCCAGCGGAGACCACTGTCAGCAGGCGCGGCAGGTGCCTCCTCCTTGGACTGCGGCGTGAGGCTGCTATGCCCCCAAAGGCTCTGTGCCGCCTCGGGTGTCGGGGTGAAGCCTGCCTGGAAGTACTGCTCCGTCACGGGGCTCTGCTGCCAGGGGATGAGGCTCAGGATGAGGATGATGATGGAGGCGGCGTAGGCAGCAACGCGCTTGGGGATGCGCAGCTGTATATAGTCGCGGTTGCGGCGCTCGGCCTCGGGTGCTTCGCTCTGGGCGCTTAGAGGCTCGCTGCTCCCCGCTGCCATCTCCTGCTGGAGTAGGGGGAGGGAGAGCGGACTGAGCCCATAGGCGATCCCCTGAAGAAGCTTGGAGCTGCTGTAGGGGACAAAGTTGATCTTGCCCGCTCCCGTCAGCTCGAGGGTGCCGAGTAGGGGCAGCTGGTACTGCCCGCGCTGTATGAGGATGTGCCGCAGCTGCTTGACCTCCTCCTCGAGGATAAGGCGCGCGCGGCGCAGCGAGATCCCCAGGAGGAGCGCATAGCGTGCCTCCAGCAGCCCATCGCTGTGCTGCAGCTCCTGGCTGAAGTGGAGCTCTGCACTCGGCGGATAGGCTAGGTGCTGCTCGTGCTGGTAGCTGGCGGGGAGTGCTTCGCGGATGAAGCCCCCGAGCTGTGGCACTACGACATAGCTATGCCGAAGGAGGAGGTAGGATATTTGCTCTGCTAAGCGATTGTTCATAGATCGGAGACCCTAGCGCTCATAGTAGGGCTAGGATAGTGCAAAGATACGGCTTTTCTCGCTCCAGTCTCGTGCTGCTGGATGCGTCGGCGTCTCGCTGGGATCTTCCTCCCCTTTGTATGCCGCGCTATGCTCCCTCCCGAGGGGACGAACTTTAGGGATATCCCTCGGCGCGCTGAGGGATATCAGTCACGGTGCTGAGGGGTGTCAGTCAGCCTCGTGAGGGATATCAGTCAGCGAGCTTCCCCCTAAGGGGCTGCTGCGTGGAGGGCTTGGGCGAGGCTTGCTGAGGGAGGGGGAGGGCTTGCTTGAGACTAAGGGATGATGCTCCTTAGCTCTAGGCGCGATGCCTTGTGGAGGCTATCCCTGCGCTCTGGGCGGGGAGTTATGTGCTCGGGAAAGGACTTTGGGGGCAGCGAGCTACGACGCTTTTTACTTATATTTGTATGTATGGCAGTCCTTGAGCTAAGGGACAGCCTTGTTTTATTTGATATATCAGCTGTAGATGCAGGACTTAGAGATACGGGGAGCGCGCGTGCACAACCTCAAGAACATAGATGCCCACATACCCCGCTATTCGCTCACGGTATTCACCGGGCTGAGCGGTAGTGGTAAGTCGTCCCTCGCCTTCGATACGATCTATGCCGAGGGCCAGCGCCGCTACATAGAGACCTTTAGCTCCTATGCCCGCGGCTTCCTCGGCGGCGGTATGGAGCGCCCCGACGTGGAGCAGATCGATGGCCTCGGGCCCGTGATCTCCATCGAGCAGAAGACGACGAACCGCAACCCTCGCTCCACGGTCGGTACCGTGACGGAGATCTACGACTTCTTCCGTCTGCTCTACGCCCGTGCTGGTGAGGCACGCTCCTACCTCACGGGGCGTCCTATGGTACGCTATACCGAGGAGCAGATCCTAGAGCTGCTCTTGGAGCGCTACGAGGGCAAGCGGGTACTCCTCTTGGCGCCCGTGGTCAAGCAGCGTAAAGGCCACTACAAGGAGCTCTTCGAGCAGCTGCGCAAGAAGAGCTACCTCACGGTACGCGTCGATGGCGAGCTGCGTGAGCTGACCTACGGGATGAAGCTCGACCGCTACAAGATCCATAGTGTAGAGGTGCAGACCGACAAGCTGACCATCACGGCCAAGAATAAGGACCGCCTGCTGGCTAGCCTGAGGCTGACGCTGCGCGAGGGGGATGGCGTGATGATGGTGCAGGAGCTCGAGCACAATACCATCGCCTACTACAGCCGTCATCTGATGGACCCCGAGACGGGGCTCTCCTACAGCGAACCCGCGCCGCACAACTTCTCCTTCAATTCGCCCAACGGAGCTTGCCCCCGATGCAAGGGGATGGGGGAGATCCGCGTTATAGACCCTGCCAGCATCATCCCCGACCCAAGCAAGAGTATCTATCAGGGTGGGATCATCCCGCTGGGGAAGTATAAGCGCAATCTTGTCTTTGCCCAGATCGAGGCGCTGTGCGAGCGCTATGAGCTTAGCCTCAAGACGCCGATCAAGAGCCTACCCGAGGATCTCCTCACCGAGATCCTAGAGGGGAGCTCGGAGCCTATCACGCTGGCCGACGAGCGTATGCCCGAGCTGAAGGGCATCCCCCTGAGCTACGATGGTCTCGGTGCCTACCTGATGAGTCAGGTCGAGGAGGTCGAGAGCAGTCGGGAGAGCGAGCGCTGGATGAGCCAGTTCACCAAGGGCGAGGTCTGCCCCGAGTGCCACGGCGGGCGACTGAATCAGGAGGCCTTACATTATTATATAGGGGACAAGAACCTCGGCGAGGTAGGGATGATGGAGCTGACGCAGCTCACGGCCTGGATCGACGAGGTAGTGACGCAGCTCTCGGAGTCCCAGCGACAGATCGCCACCGAGGTGCTCAAGGAGATACGCACGCGTCTCTCCTTCCTCCTCGATGTCGGGCTCGGCTACCTCTCCATGAACCGCGTGTCCTCCACCCTCTCGGGCGGTGAGAGCCAGCGCATACGTCTGGCTACGCAGATAGGGACGCAGCTCGTCGAGGTACTCTACATCCTCGACGAGCCCAGCATCGGCCTGCACCAGCGGGACAACCTACGCCTCATCCATTCGCTGCAGAAGCTGCGCGACCTCGGCAACACGGTCATCGTCGTCGAGCACGATAAGGACATGATGCTCGAGGCCGACCATATCATCGACATGGGGCCCCGTGCGGGACGCCTCGGCGGCGAGGTCGTATTCATGGGCAGCCCTGCTGACATGATGAAGACCGAGACGCTCACGGCACGCTATTTGCGTGGAGAGGAAGAGGTGGACGTCGAGCAGCACAAGCCGATCAGCCCCGAGAGACTGCTCCTCAAGGGCGCACGCGGGAACAATCTCAAGGGTATCGACGTCAGCTTCCCCCTCGGTAACCTCATCTGTGTGGCTGGGGTCTCGGGTAGCGGCAAGAGTACGCTCATCAACGACACTCTATACCCCATCCTCAGCCAGCGGCTCTACGGATCGCTGCAGGAGCCCCTCGCCTATGACTCCATAGAGGGGCTGGAGCTCGTCGACAAAGTCGTGGCGGTGGATCAGGCGCCGATCGGACGCACGCCGCGCAGTAATCCCGCCACCTATACGGGCGTCTTCACCGACATCCGCAACCTCTTCGTAGGGCTCCCCGAGAGTAAGATGCGCGGCTACAAGCCTGGGCGCTTCTCCTTCAACGTCTCGGGTGGGCGCTGCGAGACCTGCTCGGGGAACGGCTATAAGACCATAGCGATGAACTTCCTCCCCGACGTCTATGCCCCCTGCGAGGTCTGCCACGGACGCCGCTACAATAGAGAGACGCTCGAGGTGCGCTTCAAGGGGAAGTCCATCGCCGACGTCCTCGATATGACGATCAATGCCGCGGTGGAGTTCTTTGCCCACGTGCCTCCCATACTCAAGAAGCTGCAGGTGCTACAGGAGGTAGGCCTAGGCTATATCAAGCTGGGGCAGTCCTCCACGACCCTCTCGGGTGGGGAGAGCCAGCGTATCAAGCTCGCCTCTGAGCTCTCCAAGCGCGATACGGGGCGTACCGTCTACATCCTAGATGAGCCGACCACAGGCCTGCACTTCGAGGATATCCGCGTCCTGCTAGGTATCCTGCGCCGCCTTGTGGATCGCGGGAATACGGTCATCGTCATCGAGCACAACCTCGATGTGCTGAGGAGCGCGGACTACATCATCGAGATCGGCCCCGACGGGGGGCGGAGTGGGGGAGAGCTCGTCTTCGCAGGGAGCCCCGAGGAGCTCATCAAGCGCAAGGACAGCCCCACCGCGCCCTACCTCAAGGAGGAGATGAAGAGCTCCAAGAAGGCTAAGTAGGACTACATCACACAAGAAGAACACACCTTATGAAACTAGGGAATCGCCTCTCCAACAAGATCTGCCCCGATGATATGACCATCGAGGAGTGGCAGGTAGCCCTACGCCGCGAGACGGCGCAGCTGAGCAACTTCAAGGTCGAGCACCTGGATCGCAACCGCATCTGGGGCGACTATCTGGTCTCTGGAGTGACGGGTCGCTACAAGGTCGCCTTCCGTGGTGTACAGAGCGACCGCAACTTCTGCTCCTGCCTAGACTTCCGTACCAACGGGCTGGGGACCTGCAAGCACCTCGAGGCCGTAGCGCTCTACTTGCAGGACCACGTGCCTGGCTACCCCTGGGCAGGGTTAAGCTACGCCGCCGAATACACCTCTATTTTCGTCAGCTACAAGGGGGGGCGTAGCATCCGTGTGCGTATCGGCTCGTCTCATCGAGCAGAGTTCGAGCAGCTCTTCGCGGAGTACTTCGACCGTACGGGGGTACTGCCGAGGACGGCCTACTACCAGCTGGATGAGATCTGCCGCAGAGCTCGGGAGATCTCGCCCTCCTTCCGCTGCTACGACGACGTCCAGGACTTCGCCCGCGAGGTAGTGCACTATGATCAGTGGCAGGTGGAGCTAGACTCAGCCTATCCCGACAAGGCCATCCCCTGGGACAAGCAGGAGCTGAGCAGCCGCTACGCCACCGTCGAGCAGCTCCTCTACGCCCTCTGCTTCCAGAGTCATGGCTTCCTCGTGGGGGATCACCACGCCTTCTACATGCACCTGGTAGCGCGCCTCGTCGAGGAGATCTACCAGGGCGAGGAGCACAGGGAACGGGGCTACATCGTCGTCGCCACTGATGCTGATATGATGGCCTGGCAGTCGGTCATGCTGCAGTACAGAGAGTACATCACGCTACCCGTGCAGGTGACGACCCAGGAGCACTTCATTCAGCAGCAGGAGGCGCAGCTGGGTCAGCGCGCGACCTTCGTCTACATCCACGAGGCCGACTGCCTCAAGGAGTGGAAGAACCCCCTATCCCTGGCGGTAAAGAAGCTCGAGATACGCCACCTCTACCTCCACGTGGAGAACCTACAGCACTATACGCCCGTACAGCTGTCCTCCATCCTGCAGCATATCAATCCCTTCCTCATCGGGCCCTTCTACAAGTTTATCCATACCTACCGCCCCTACTTCCCCTTGGTGGAGCAGGAGGAGCGCCTGCCCGAGGAGATACGCCCCTTCACCTTCTTCACCACACGCCTCTTCGTCTCGGCCCCCCAGCTCCCGACCGCGGGCGATATGCCTGCGCCAGCTAGCCCGAGCCCCGCACCCCAGCTGCAGACCCCTGAGGCCAAGGTGAGCCACTTCCTCAGAGGGCTGAGTCAGGTGCTCGAGGATCCGCGTGCGACCGAACTGCTGCGTGCCCGCCTAGGGCAGCTCTTGGCTGACGAGGACCCCGTGCATCACTAGGACGAAGTACTCGGGACGCTGCCCTGCTGCCACGCCTCCGCGTAAGAGGCCTAAGGATACGGAGCGAGGCAATCGCCTGCAGCCCGTGCATTGAGGGATATCCCTCAGCCTCCTGATGGGCGCCTCTCACGCGGCTGACTGGCGTCTCTCAGCTCGCTGACTGATATCCTTCAGGAGGCCTCCCCCTTGTCCTTTAGCTCCGCCAAGCTTCCTTCGACCCTTTCGGCTTCCCTGAAGGGGACTAAAAGTTGCTAAAGGAGGGCTTGGTCAGACAGCTTGGTCGGGATAGATGAGCGAGATACGCCAAAATCTTAGTATCTTTGTGCCAATGAAGGCATCGCTCCGCACTCGGACCAGCCTCCACTCTTAGGAGGGAGTAGCGATGCCACGACCAACGCATATATATGACATACCGTCCCCAGAGGACCTCGTCCCTACATTGACCGAAGGGGAGCCGAGAGGCTGTCCTCCAGATCATCTTAAAAACAAGCTTAACAACACCTAAACATGGCTGAAGACAAAGAGAAGCTATCTCGTCCTGATCAGCAGCGTACCCCATCGGCTAAGCCCCGAGTACGCACCCGTCGTATCCCTACAGCCTCGACCGATGGCCTACAGGCCAGCTCGCATGGGACGACACCCTCACGCCGTCGCCGTGTGTACATCGCTTCGGACGACCTAGGCCACGACACGCCACGACCAGCACACACGCCCCGTCCTTCCTATCCCTCGAATCGCGGCTTCGACGATGCGCAGCAGCGTGCTGGCGAGCAGCGCTCGCGCTACGATGAGCGCTACCAGGCCGAGCGTACCAGTGGCAACTACAGCTACAACTATAATCGCAGTGAGCGCCCCCAGCGCCCTGGCCCTCATGCCGCAGGCCCACGTCCAGGCGGCAAGAAGAAGGCCAAGAATGCCCCCAAGGGTAAGAAGCAGCGCCCCTTCACCCCGCCCGTACCCGTCAAGTATGCCGAGGCCGTAGACCCCGCACAGGATCTGCGCCTCAATAAGTTCCTCGCCAACGCCGGGGTCTGCTCTCGCCGTGAGGCCGACCAGCTCATCCTCGCAGGGGAGATCACGGTCAACGGGCAGGTCGTCACCGAGCTGGGCTCGCGTGTCACGCGCCTGGACGATGTCCGCTACAAGGGCGAGCCCGTATCCACGCAGAGCAAGGTCTACATCCTCCTCAATAAGCCTAAGAACTGCGTCACCACCTCGGATGACCCCGAGTGCCGCCAGACGGTCATGGACCTCGTCAAGGGTGCTTGTGAGGAGCGTATCTATCCTGTAGGCCGTCTCGACCGTAATACGACGGGGGTCATCCTGATCACCAATGACGGTGATCTCTCGTCCAAGCTGACGCACCCCTCCTTCATGAAGAAGAAGATCTACCACGTTTGGCTCGACAAGCCCGTATCCATCGAGGACATGCAGCGTATCGCTGAGGGCATCGAGCTCGAGGATGGCGAGATCCACGCAGACGCGCTGAGCTACGTCAAGGAGGATGATCTCAGCCAGGTCGGGATAGAGATCCACTCCGGTCGCAACCGTATCGTGCGTCGTATCTTCGAGCATCTGGGCTACCACGTGCATAAGCTGGACCGCGTCTACTTCGCTGGTCTGACGAAGAAGAACCTCCCACGAGGACGCTGGCGCTACCTGACCGAGCAGGAGGTCAACAACCTGCGTATGGGCGCCTTCGAATAGCAATCTACATACCTCATATACATAATGAAACGTACTAAAATCATCGATCTCCTGCGCGGCGAGCTCGTCGGGCAGCAAGTCCTCGTCAAGGGCTGGGTGCGTACGCGCCGTGGTAACAAGGCCGTTAGCTTCGTTGCCCTCAATGACGGATCGATCATCCATAACCTGCAGATCGTCCTTGATCTGACCAAGTTCGCCCCCGAGGAGCTCACGCAGATCACCACGGGTGCCAGCCTCAGTGTCGTCGGTACTTTGGTCGCCTCACAGGGGCAGGGGCAGACGGTAGAGCTCCAGGCAGAGCGCGTCGAGGTGCTCGGTGCAGCCGACCCCACGACCTACCCGCTGCAGAAGAAGGGGCATAGTCTCGAGTTCCTCCGCGAGATCGCGCACCTGCGTCCGCGTACCAATACCTTCGGCGCTATCTACCGCATGCGCCACCACATGGCTATGGCCATCCATAGCTTCTTCCACGAGCGTGGCTTCTTCTACGTCCACACGCCGCTCATCACCGCCAGTGATGCCGAGGGGGCTGGGCAGATGTTCCAGGTCACGACACTGGACCTAGAGAATCTCCCCCGCACCGAGGAGGGTGCTGTAGACTATAAAGAAGACTTCTTCGCTCGTCCTACCTCGCTCACCGTCTCGGGCCAGCTCGAGGGGGAGATGGCGGCTATGGCGCTCGGGGCGATCTATACCTTCGGCCCTACCTTCCGCGCTGAGAACTCCAATACGCCTCGTCACCTGGCAGAGTTCTGGATGATCGAGCCCGAGGTCGCCTTCCTTGAGATCGAGGAGAATATGGACCTGGCGGAGGACTTCATCAAGTACTGTGTGCAGTGGGCTCTGGATCACTGCATGGAGGATCTCACCTTCCTCTCCGAGCACTACGACAAGGAGCTCATCGAGCGTCTGCGCTTCGTCCTGGCACAGCCCTTCAAGCGCATGACCTATACCGAGGGTATAGAGATCCTCGAGGCAGCAGTAGCCGCTGGGCACAAGTTCGAGTTCCCCATCTACTGGGGCGCAGATATGGCCAGCGAGCATGAGCGCTACCTCGTCGAGGAGCACTTCCAGCGTCCCGTCATCGTCACCGACTACCCCAAGGAGATCAAGAGCTTCTACATGAAGCTCAACGAGGATGGCAAGACGGTGCGCGGTATGGACGTACTCTTCCCCAAAATCGGGGAGATCATCGGCGGATCGGAGCGTGAGGCCGACTACGACAAGCTGCTCCAGCGCGCTCAGGAGGTCGGTGTGCCCGAGAAGGACATCTGGTGGTATCTCGACTCTCGCCGCTATGGCACGGCGCCCCACTCGGGCTTCGGCCTAGGCTTCGAGCGTCTGCTGCTCTTTGTCACGGGTATGGCCAATATCCGCGACGTCATCCCCTTCCCACGTACGCCACGTAGCGCAGAGTTCTAGTGACTCAGGGCCTTCGTCGAGAAGCCCCTATATATAAGGAGCGTGCGGTAAAGCCTCGGAGCTTTGCCGCACGCTCTTTTTATGGCTCTTGATGGCAGAGTCTGTGGGGTGGGGAAGGGATTCGGGGCGATTTAGCGTAGCCTCCTTCCTACCTTTCGCCTTTGGGTGAGTCGAAGGGATGCACGGGCGCTCGTTTAGCTCTCGGCTAGGGGAAGGCCTTCCGAGGGATATCAGTCACGGGGCTGACTGCCGTCAGTGACGAGCGTGAGGGACGTCCGTCAGGAGGCTGAGGGATACCCCTCGCGGAGCTAGCGGCAGGCACTTAGCCCGCTTGGCTTCCTTGCTCGCTGTCAAGGGACGGGAGGCTAAAGAGGCTAGCTCTAGGGCTTTGTCGGGGGGATCGCTTAGTCCGCTTGAATGGGGAGGCTGTGGGGAGGGGAGCTGATGCTGTTGGGGCAAGGATGGGGCGTGGCTAGGGGCATCGGGGCGCTCCCTTTTCCTTAGTTGCGAGATGTTGCTTATATTTGCTCTATAAAGAGTATGTAAGCAGATCACATTTACCTAACTTATAACCCCATTACGAACATGAACATTCCTCAAGAACTACGCTACACCAAGGAGCACGAATGGGCTCGCCTCGAGGGCGATGTCGTCTATGTCGGGATCACGGACTACGCTCAGGGCGAGCTCGGTGAGATCGTCTTCGTCGATGTAGACACGGAGGGCGATAGCCTAGAGGCCGAGGAAGTCTTTGGCTCGATCGAAGCCGTGAAGACCGTCTCCGACCTCATGCTGCCCATCGAGGGAGAGATCCTTGAGCTCAATCCCGAGCTAGAGGAGTCCCCCGAGCTCGTCAATAGCGACCCCTATGGTAAGGGTTGGATCGTCAAGGTCAAGCCTGCCAATGCAGAGGACCTCGATGGCCTGCTCTCGGCCGATGACTACAAGGCTCTGATCGCAGGATGAGCCTAAAGCCACAGGTCAGCATCATCATGGGGAGTACCTCGGACCTCCCCGTCATGGAGAAGGCTGCAGCACGCCTGGATGCCCTCGGCGTACCCTTCGAGATCCTTGCCCTCTCGGCACACCGCACGCCTCGCGAGGTAGAGGCCTTCGCCTCCAGTGCCCATGAGCGCGGGATCAAGGTGATCATCGGTGCCGCTGGCATGGCGGCGCACCTCTGTGGAGTCATCGCCTCGATGACCTCGGTACCCGTCATCGGCGTGCCCATCAAGGCTAGCCTCGAGGGTGTCGATGCACTCTACTCCATCGTGCAGATGCCTCCAGGCATCCCCGTCGCGACTGTCGGGATCAACGCCGCAGAGAATGCGGCGCTCCTGGCCGTGCAGATGATGGCTACGGGTGACCCCGAGCTCTACCAGCGCCTTGAGGAATACAAGGCTTCACTTAAGGATAAGGTCGTCAAGGCCAACGCTGAGCTCGCTGAGCTCAAGTACCGCTATAAGACGAACTAATCCTCCCAGCACGCTGTTGTAAACCCAGGTGCAGCTCATCGTGTGCTGCGCTTGGGTTTACTACGTTCACAAGCAATATGACAGACCAACATAGCTCCTCGCTCCTCTCCGAGCCCTGCCACTACGCCCGCCGTCGATCGGTAGCCGTATCTATAGGTACGACACCGCTGGGGGCAGACTATCCCGTACGTGTCCAGTCTATGGCCACGACCTCTACCCTAGATACGGAGGCCTCCGTAGCTCAGGCCAAGCGCATCATCGGTGCAGGCGCAGAGTACCTGCGCTATACGGCGCAGGACAAGCGCGTCGCCCTGAGCCTTGGCCCTATACACGCTGCGCTACGTGCTGAGGGGATCACGACGCCGCTGGTGGCGGACATCCACTTCAACCCCACGGCGGCAGACACCGCACTGGAGTACGTAGAGAAGGTACGTGTCAACCCAGGGAACTATGTTGATACGAAGGGAGTCAAGGAGTGGACGGAGGAGGTCTTCGCCTCTATGCACGCCCGTGTCGAGGAGCGCTTCGGTGCCTTTGTCAAGCGAGCTAAGGAACTGCGACGTGCGATACGTATCGGGGTCAATCATGGTTCGCTCTCCGAGCGTATGGTCATGCTCTACGGGGACACGCCCGAGGGGATGGTGCAGAGCTGCCTCGAGTACCTCGACGTCTGCCGCGCACACGACTTCCACGATATCGTCATCTCGATGAAGAGCTCCAATACGCTCGTCATGACGGCTGCCGTGCGTCTGCTGGTACAGCGCCTCGATGAGCTGGGTTACCCTGCCTATCCGCTGCACCTCGGGGTGACTGAGGCAGGTGAGGGCGAGGACGGTCGCATCAAGAGCGCCGTGGGCATAGGCTCGCTCCTGGCCGATGGTATAGGCGATACGATACGCGTCTCCCTCAGCGAGGAGCCCGAGTGCGAGATCCCCGTGGCGCGTGCCTTGGTCGACTACATCAGTGCCCGTGCCGAGCTCCCTGCGCCCTCCTATAGCTTGTCTTGGGCTAAGTACCGCACCTTGGCCCGTGATGCACGCCGTGAGTCGCGTGCCATAGGCCGCCTAGTCGGTGGAGCTAATCTCCCCATCGTCCTCTCGGAGCTGGGGACTGAGTCCTTCGCCGAGCTCCGCCCCGATGTGCTGCGCTCAGGCGAGCGGCTCCTGCTCCCAGGGGGTACGCCCATAGTGGGGGTACGTGTCTACGAGCTCGAGGCAGGGACTGAGCTTGATGCGACGCTCCTCGAGCAGATCCGGCAGGATGTAGAGGCGCTGGTCCTACTACGCAGCACGGGGGCTAATCCCGTCGCTGAGTGGCGTTGGGGCTTCGCCCAGCTACGGCGAGCAGGCGTCGAGGCGCCCATCATCCTATGCCGTCACTATGATGTGGCAGAGCTGGACGCCTTCAGACTCTACGCCGCCGCCGACTGCGGGAGCATCCTTCTCGATGGCTGGGCCAATGGTCTCTGCCTCTCGGCCGAAGGGATTGCCCCCGATGAGCTCGTCAAGACGCAGCTCAGCATCCTGCAGGCGACGCGCCTCAGGATGAGCAAGACGGAGTTCATCAGTTGCCCTGGCTGCGGCCGCACGCTCTACAACCTACAGCATACCATCGCAGAGATCAAGGCTGCCACCTCGCACCTCAAGGGGCTCAAGATCGGCATCATGGGCTGTATCGTCAACGGCCCAGGAGAGATGGCGGACGCGGACTACGGCTATGTCGGTGCCGCCCCTGGCAAGATCGACCTCTACAAGGGGCAGGAGTGCATCCAGAAGGGGGTCCCACAGGCGCAGGCCGTGGAGCACCTCATCAAGCTCATCAAGGACGGCGGGGACTGGAAGGACCCCGAGTAAAGCGCTACAGATATGCTAGAGGTCAAGATAGTCAACCGCTCGCGCCATGCTCTACCCGCTTACGCCACGGCAGGGGCAGCTGGGATGGATCTCAGGGCTCAGCTAGAGGCTCCCATCACCTTGCCTCCGCTCGGGCGCGCGCTCGTACCGACGGGACTATTCATCGAATTGCCTCAGGGCTACGAGGCGCAGGTCCGTCCCCGTAGTGGGCTGGCGATCAAGCACGGGCTTACTATCCTGAATAGCCCGGGGACGATAGACGCGGACTACCGCGGCGAGATCAAGGTCGCGCTGGTCAACCTCTCAGCCGAGCCCTTCGAAATACAGGACGGGGAGCGCATCGCACAGCTCGTCGTCGCCCGTCATGAGGAGGTCACATGGCTGCCCGTCGAGGAGCTTGGGGAGACTGAGCGAGGCGCAGGCGGCTTCGGGCATACGGGTCGAGGGTAGTGCTTCGTTACTCATCTAGAGGCTAGGGGAAGGCCTAGCTCTAGTCTTGGCTTATCCTTAGCCTAGCTGAGGAGCGGCTAGGCTAAGGGAGGACGTTCGTGTCATACATATATATAGAGTAGGATAGGGCAGGCATGCGCTACTGGCAAGTAAATAAGCACGTGCTGCGAGTGCTGAGGGTGGTCGTGAGGATCGCGCTCGGGCTTTTCCTATGCCTCTACGTCCTGCCCTTATTGCTCTTCCGCATCCCTGCGGTACAGCGTAGTGTAGCTAGTCGGGTGAGCAAGGAGCTGACGAAGCTCTTCGACGCACCAGTGAGTCTGGCGCGCGTCGACCTCCTGCGCTGGACGGACCTCGAGCTGCACCAGGTGCTGGTGCGGGATAGCCTCGACCGACCTATGCTCACGGCCAGCCGACTCGTGGGTGGCATCAGTCTCCTAGATCTCATCACGGACCAAGAGGTACGGATCACGTCGGCGCGCCTCTTCTCGGCGCACCTAGCGCTGGTGCGGGATCCTCGTACGGGGCGGCTGAACATCCAACACGTGATCGACCACCTCGCCCGTCCCAAGAAGGACAGCTCCTCGATCCCCGTCGACATCAATAGCATCATCATCCGCGATATGCGCTTGACGCTCGAGGAGGAGGGACGGCAGCGACTTCGCCTCGATCGTATCTCGACGCGCATCCGACGCCTACGCTTCGCGCCGCAGTATGTGGGTGGGGCGCTCGATGAGCTCTCCTTCACGTCGAGCCTCGGCCTTGAGGTCACCGACCTTACCGGGCAGGTCGAGCTACGCCAGCAGCAGCTCACGCTGCTGAACCTCCAGCTGGCCTTACCCAAGAGCCAGCTCTCTATCCCCCTCCTTCAGCTCGACCTTACTAAGCGTGGGCTACCTATAGTACAGGCCCTGCGCTTGGGTAACTCCAGCCTGTCCCTCACGGATCTCGCCTTCCTCGCTCCTGCTTGGCGTGGACGCAGCGAGGAGCTGCAGCTCTCGGCTAGCTATCAGCAGGAGCCAAAGGGGCGGGGTGTCGGGCAGCTCAGCGCAGAGCTCGCAGGGCAGCTGGCTCTAGAGCAGAGCTTCCAGCTCTCATGGGATGCGGAGGCGCGCCTCCAGCAGTTGACGCTCAAGATCCCGACGCTGCAGCTCCGTAGCTCACTCCTCGCACTCATACGCCCGCTCCTCGGGCAGCAGACTCTCCCCGAGGAACTCATCACGCGCCTCGGCAACCTCCGCTATCAGGGCGAGCTGAGTTATGCCCCCTCCCAGGCGATCAAGGGGACGGGGCAGCTGGCCTCAGACCAAGGACGTCTAGAGTACGAGCTCGCGGCGGTACTAAGGGGGCAGCAGGCGGAGCGCGTCACGGGCTTCGTCCGTACCGAGCAGTTTGACCTCGGAGCGCTTCTTGGCCCTAAGACGGGGCTCGGGTCGCTGGCAGGCCAGGTGACGCTTGATGCCAAGCACGAGGGGCAAGGGCTAGAGGAATGGAGCATGAATGCCCTCGCGACGCTGCGTGACCTGGACTTCCGTGGCTATCGGTATCAGGGCGTGCAGCTCAGCCTACAGCCACAGCAGGGGCAGCGCCATCTCGTAGACCTAAGGCTGGATGATCCCAATGCCGACCTGCACCTCGAGGGCTCGGCTCGCCTCAGTACTGAGGGGCTGCGTGACCTAGAGGCACGCCTCGACCTCCAGCACGTGCGGGCCGACCAGCTGCACCTACTCCCGAATCTTCATGAGGACCTAAGCCTGCAGGCCTCCGTCTCGCTAGACTGCATCGACCTAGATCGGATGCAGGGGCATATAGCCCTAGAGGGGCTCCAGCTCCAGGGAAGCACAGGCCTCAAGCAGCTGGATGAGCTACGCCTGCGCCTGCATGGGAGCCCCGAGCGTGGCCGCTTGTTGCGCTTGACTTCCCCTTATCTCTCGGTGGAACTGACGGGGAACTATACCCTTGCCTCCCTGCTCCCCGACGCGCAGCAGACGCTGAGCCACCACCTCCCCTCCCTCTTCCCGCCCAATCCTCTGTGGGCTCGCCGAGCTGCCCAGGCGAGCTATGAGCTGCGCCTAGAGCTGAAGCAGATCCCTGAGGTATGGGCCGAATACCTGCACCTCCCCCTTGGCCTAGATCAGGGAGCACGCCTCTGGGCTACACTCGAGGGCGACGCGCGGCGCATCCAGTGCCATGCTAGCTTCCCGCAGCTACGCTTGGGGGCGAATCAGCTGCGCTCGGCTAAGCTCGACTTTGACGGCGAGACGCTGGAGCTAAGCTCCGATCTAAGGCTTGCCAAGGGTGCCCTCCTCAAGGGGCTCCTCCTTCGAAGCCAGCTCAGTCAGGATAGTGTCTATACTCAGCTCAACCTCGGGGAGGATGAGAAGGGCGTCTCGAATGGCACGCTGGGACTGGCGGCACGCTTCCTCCGTACCCCCGAGCGTCATCTTGGGATCCAGCTGCGGCTGGACTCCTCCCGCCTCCGTATTCATAGCGAGGCCTGGCGTATCGCACCGGCTACGCTACGCTGGCAGCCAGGCTTGCTCTCCGTCGATGGGCTTGACCTTTCGAGTGCGGACCGCCGTGTCAGTGTCTCGGGACGCCTCAGCGAGCATGCTGGGGACCGCCTCTCCGTAGCCCTGCAGCGGATCAACCTACTCTATATCCTCGAGTCGATCGGGGTAGGCTTCAATATGCTGGATGCCGACCTGACGGGCACGGGTACTGCTAGCCTGCGTGCTGGCGTTGTCTCGGCCTCGGCTGATGTCTCGAGCTCCTCCTTCCACGTCAAGGGCGTGGATGTCGGTGCGCTCCGAGCAGCGCTGCACTTCAACAGCTCCGAGGGCCTCATCCATATTGACGGTGAGGTGCAGCAGTCTGAGGGCGGGCACTCGGCTGTTGCGGGCTATATCCGTCCTGCGGGAGGAGCAGGCATTGACCTCAGCTTCGATGCAGAGCGCCTACGCACGGACTTCATCGCTAAGTTCATGGATACACTCTTCGACGAAGTCCGAGGACGAGCTACGGGGAAGATGCGCCTCTTCGGTCGCTTCGAGGAAGGGGTGACCGTCGAGGGCCTTGCCGACGTGACGGAGGGAAGTGTCGGGGTGCGTCTGCTGGGGACACGCTACCTCTTCGAGGGGCCGCTGCGCTTTACTCCCGAGAGTATCCTCTTTGACAAGATCCCCGTCCGAGACGACGAGGGGCATACGGGGCGCCTAGATGGCAGCATCCGCCACCGCTTCTTTGATCACTTCGACCTCGACCTGCACGCCGATGGGCTGGACCGTATGAAGGTGCTGCAGACGCAGAGCAAGCAGAGCCTGCCCTTCTTCGGGACGGCCTATGGCTCGGGGCGGGCTATGCTGAGGGGCAAGCTCCCCCGCCTGCAGCTGGGCGTCGAGATGACGGCACAGCAGGGTACGGATGTGACGCTGGACTTCAATCAGACGGATGTGCGCAAGGAGGACCGCCTCTTTACCTTCAAGCCCTTGCGTCCGCGCTCCGAGCGGGATAGCCTCCTGTATCTGCCCCTACCCCCGCCCGAGGAGGCTCAGGGGACGGAGCTCAATATGCAGATGAGCCTACGTGTGACGCCTGCTGCGCAGCTGACGCTTCGCCTAGGCTCGGGCGAGATCCCCAATGAGGTGAAGGCGCGCTGTGAGGGGGCCTTGACGATCGACGTCCCGCACATCGGTTCGCCTAAGACCTACGGCTCGCTGCGCCTTGTCGAGGGCTCCTATGTCTTCAACTTCGAGCAGCTCACCCGCCGCCGCTTTACCCTGCGTGAGGGCGGGTCACTGGATTTCCGCGGTGATCCTATGGCTGCGGAGATTGACCTCAAGGCCAGCTACAGCCTCACGGCGAGCATCTCTGACCTAGACGCCACGCTGGCTGCAGAGGCTAGGCGCAATACCGTCCCAGTGAACTGCATCCTGCAGCTGGGTGGTGTGATCACGCAGCCCAGCATCAACCTTGGACTTGAGCTCCCAGGCGCTGAGCCCGAGATCGAGCGCCGCCTGCAGTCGCTGATCAATACCCGCGATGAGCGCAATCGACAGGTGCTCTACCTGATGACGCTCGGGAAGTTCTACACGCCCGAGACCCGCCAGACTAGCACGACCTCGGTGTCTGATGGCTGGGCCTCGCTGGCCTCCTCGACGATCTCGGAGCAGCTGACCAACCTCCTGGGCAACCTGTCGAAGGACATCCAGTTCGGTACCAACATCCGCACGAGCAATACTGCCTTCGAGGATACGGACGTCGAGCTGCAGTTCTCGGGGAGCTGGTTCAATAACCGTCTCTCCATCAATGGCAACGTGGGCTACCACAATAATCCCTTCCTCCAAGGGAAGTACATCGGAGAGTTCGACCTTGAGTATAAGCTCAACCCCGAGGGGACCCTCCGCTTGAAGGGATACAACCACTACAACAATATGTACCAGTACCTCCGTCAGTCACTGACGACGCAGGGGATAGGCGTCATGTTCCAGCGGCGCTTTGACTCCTTCTCCGAGCTACTGTCGCGTAAGCAAGCGAAAAAGCGTACATTTGTGCCAAAGGAACAACCATCACATTAAGTGCAAATATTATGAGCTACCTAACACAAGACAAGCTTACCATCGTAGGCGCTGCTGGTATGATCGGGTCGAACATGGCACAGACTGCTGCCATGATGGCTCTGACGCCTAACATCTGTCTCTATGATCCCTTCCCCACGGGACTCGAGGGTGTCGCCGAGGAAATCCGCCACTGCGGCTTCGAGGGGCTGAACCTTACCTTTACCTCTGATATCAAGGAGGCACTCACCGGGGCCAAGTACGTAGTATCCTCGGGTGGCGCTCCTCGTAAGGACGGCATGACCCGTGAGGATCTGCTCAAGGGGAACGCTGAGATCGCTGCCCAGCTGGGTAAGGATATCAAGGCCTACTGCCCCGATGTCCGCCACGTAGTCATTATCTTCAACCCCGCTGACATCACGGGGCTCGTCACCCTCATCCACTCCGGGCTGCGTCCCGAGCAGGTCACGACCCTCGCTGCCCTCGACTCTACGCGTCTGCAGAGCGAGCTCGCCAAGCACTTCGGCGTAGCACAGAGCGAAGTCGTAGGGGCTCGTACCTACGGTGGCCACGGTGAGGCTATGGCTGTCTTCTCGAGCGGCGCTACCGTCGCTGGCAAGCCGCTTTCCTCGCTCATCGGTACCGAGGCGCTCCCCGAGGCTACCTGGGCTGAGATCAAGGAACGTGTCACCAAGGGCGGTGCCAACATCATCAAGCTCCGTGGTCGCTCCTCCTTCCAGAGCCCTGCCTATGTCTCCATCGAGATGATCCGTGCTGCTATGGGTGGCGCTCCCTTCCGTTGGCCCGCTGGCTGCTATGTCAATATCGACGGTATGGACCATGTCGTCATGGGCATGGAGACGGTGATTGACAAGGATGGCGTACACTACAGCCACGAGCTCAAGGGGAGCGAAGCCGAGAAGGCTGCCCTCAAGAAGAGCTACGAGCATCTGGTGAAGATGCGCGACGAGGTCATCGGCATGGGCGTCATCCCTGCTGTGGCTGATTGGAGCAAGGTTAACCCCAATCTCTAGGCCGCGCTAGGACGATCCCCGTCCACGACGCTTTGAGCCCCCTATCCTCCAGTTGCCTTAGGGCGCTGCAGGGTAGGGGGCTTTGCTATGTCTACTCTTGGACAAGGTTAGCCGCTTGGGGCGGTCTATAGCGGCTAGCCCCCTTGTGCACTCGCTACGAAGCTGTAGGGCAAGTAGGTGCAGCAGCCTTGGAAGTCGCCCAAGGCGAAGCGGCCAAGACCGCTGCGCTTTGGCTTGGAGTGATGCTGACGTCCTTGCTGCAGCGCTACGCGAGCAGCGGGGGAGGGCTCGTGAGGGATATCAGTCACGAGGCTGAGTGCCGTGTGTGGGGAGTGTGAGGGATATCCCTCAGCACGCTGATGGGTATCCCTTGCGGAGCCTAGAGGTAGGCGGTCCGCTCGCTGCAGCCTTTTCTGCCGCCTGCTGAGGAGTCTTGACCTAAGAGCTGTATCTTTGCAGCACGATAGATCACACAGATAAGTGCAGACGATATGGATATACAGGAATACCAGTCCGAGTATCGGGCTAAGGTGCTTCAGCAGCTGACGGACTACGCTCGGGAGAAGGGCTATGGCAGTGTTCGCCTCCTAGAGACCGATGACCTAGACGAGATCGCCCCAGTCTTGCTCCAGGCTTATTTCGCTGACTCCGTACCCGACTTTGCCCAGTACCCTGCAGTCTCGCTAGGCTGGAGCTGCTTCCTCGGCGTCGCGCTCGCGGTCCTATGGGACAGCGACTGGGAGAAGTATGGGGCGGCTCCCGAGCAGCTCTACCCGATGATACGCGATGCGCGCGGCTGGGATGAGCTGGACGAGTACGTCCTGGAGGAGGTGCTGGGGTGGAGGCTAGAGAGCGAGGAGGCAAAGGCGCTGACGAACTTCTTCAAAAGCGCTGTCGAGCTCTGCTATACGACGCTGCGCCACGAGCGTATCGAGCCCGGGACACCTGCGGCCTTCCAGCTCTATGGGGCCACGGTCTTCGCCCTCTATAAGCTCGGGGTCTCCGCCGGGCTGCGGATCCTAGGCTATAAGCTGGAACCGGTGCAGCCTCAGCCTATGGGGCTGCCGAACTAAGCTCTAGCTGGGCGCGGCCCCTGTGTGGGCTCGCCGAGTAGGCGGCATAGGGTCGAAGCCGATGCTGCAGAGCCACTTTGCTAGGCTACTTGCAGCGAATGGATATTCTTATTACCTTTGCAGCAGCAAGCCCTAAGGGGTATCAAGATCGCGGTAGTAGCTCAGTTGGTAGAGCATCAGCTTCCCAAGCTGAGGGTCACGAGTTCGAGCCTCGCCTACCGCTCTGATGGAGGGGTACCTTTCTCATGAGAGGTATCCCTTTTTGCTGTCACTACCCAAGTACAGATTACACGCCTATGCCCGGTTTACCTCTACTGGTTGCAGCTAGCGAAGGCATCTTCGCCAAGCTAGCACACGAACTCAGCCTCTTCGATCTCGATCAGCTCTACAAGAGCTTCCTTACGCTCTTCGTCACGATAGATATCATCGGGGCTATCCCCATCATTCTCTCACTGAAGTCCAAGGGCAAGGTGTATAATGCCACGCAGGTCGGTGTCTACTCGGGACTCATCCTGCTGGTCTTCCTCTTCGTCGGGGAGCGCCTCCTGCAGTCCTTCGGTGCCGATATCTCGACCTTCGGCGTGGCGGGGGGGATCGTCCTCTTCGTGATGGCCGTGGAGATGATCTTCGGGCTCGAGATCTTCAAGAGCGAGGAGGATGACAATGGCAACTCCACCTTCGTACCGCTGGTCTTCCCCCTCTTTGCCGGGGCTGCCTCCTTCACCACGCTCCTCACGCTGCGCTCGGATGGGATGGCGATGATCAACCTCGCGTTGAGCATCGTCGTCAATATGATCCTCGTCTACCTAGTCCTCCGCTACGTCTCCATCCTAGACCGTCTGCTCGGGGCTAATGGGGTGTACATCCTGCGCAAGTTCTTCGGGGTCGTGCTCCTGGCCATATCGGTGAAGTTCATCACCAAGAACCTCATAGACGTCATCGCCATGGTGCAGCACGGAGTGGCTGCGCTGGGCGCTCAGTAGCTGATACTACGTATACATCATATATATGAAGCATGGATTCATCAAGGTAGCAGCGGCGGTACCCTTCGTCCGCGTCGCTGACTGCCAGTACAACATAGAGCATATCGAGGCGCAGGTGCGCCAGGCCGACGCTCAGGGAGTAGAGATCATGACCTTCCCCGAGCTCTGTATCACGGGCTACACCTGTGGGGACCTCTTCCTCAAGCCCTTCTTGATCCGCCAGGCTCAGGAGTCGCTCCTCGAGCTGGCGCATCGTACGGCGGATACGGAGGTGCTCTTCATCGTCGGGATGCCTATACTCATCGAGTCGCAGCTCTTCAATGCGGCCGTCGCCCTACAGAGTGGGCGCATCCTCGGCGCTATCCCTAAGACCTACCTGCCGAACTATCGCGAGTTCCAGGAGGCACGCTGGTTCTCGCCTGCCAAGGACCTGCAGCTAGCGACCATACAGATAGGGGAGCAGCAGGTGCCCATAGGCCATAATGTCCTCTTCCGCTCGGGTGGGGTAGCCATTGGCATTGAGATCTGCGAGGATATGTGGACGCCTTATACCCCTGGGACGCGCCTCACGCTTTACGGCGCACAGATCATCTTCAACCTCTCGGCGAGCAATGAGCTAGTGGGGAAGAACACCTATCTGCGTAGCCTCATCAGCGGGCTCTCCTCGCAGAACCTCTGTGGCTATGTCTACGCCTCCTGCGGCTACGGCGAGAGCAGCACCGACACCGTGCTCACGGGCAAGGCCTTCATCGCCGAGGTCGGTAAGCTGCTGGTGGAGATGCCCCGCTTCGTCTACGAGGAGCGCATGATCATCAGTGATATCGACATCAGCCGTATTGACTACGATCGCATGAGTAGCAATAGCTTCAACGCCTCAGTGGCGGACCATACGGAGCGCGGGCTACTGACGGAGATCCCCTTCCGTCTGCGCAGCGAGGAGGCCTCACATGACATCGACCGCACGATTGATCAGAACCCCTTCTACCCAGATAATGGGACGCGTGATGAGCGTGCTGAGGAGACCTTCGACATCCAGGTCAGCGCCCTCGTGCAGCGCCTGCGTTACATGGGTGCCGAGCATGCTGTCCTGGGTATCTCGGGCGGACTAGACTCTACGCTGGCGCTGCTCGTGACGGTGGGCGCCTTTGACTTCCTGGGCCTGGATCGCAAGGGCATCATCGGCGTGACTATGCCTGGCCTCGGCACGAGTAGCCACACCAAGGGCAATGCCCTGCGTCTGATGGAGCTGCTGGGGGTCACGCAGCGCACCATCGACATCAAGGATGCCTGCCTACGCCACTTCGAGGCCATCGGTCACGACCCTGCTGTGCAGGACGTCGTCTATGAGAATGCCCAGGCGCGCGAGCGTACACAGATCTTGATGGACCTGGCCAATGCCTACAACGCACCCGTGATCGGGACGGGCGACCTCTCGGAGCTCGCCCTCGGCTGGTGCACCTACAACGGCGACCACATGTCTATGTATTCGGTCAATGCTGGCTTGCCGAAGACGGGGGTACAGCTCGTCGTGGACTATCTGGGGCGCTCGGAGCGCTTCGGCTATGAGCTGCGTGAGGTGCTGCGCTCCATCGTCGAGACGCCCATCTCTCCCGAGCTGAAGCCCGTGGATGCCTCGGGCGCGATCCAGCAGAAGACCGAGGACGTCGTCGGCCCCTACGAGCTGCACGACTTCTTCCTCTATAACTTCCTAGGCTTCGGCTACGAGCCGAGCAAGATCTACTACCTAGCTTGCCTCGCCTTCAAGGATAAGTACGATGAGGAGTCCATCTATCGCTGGCTACGTACCTTCTACTACCGCTTCTTCACGCAGCAGTACAAGCGCACCTGTATGCCCGATGGCCCTAAGGTCAGCCGCGTGAGTCTCTCGCCTCGTGGCGACTGGCGTGTCCCTAGCGATGTAGCCCCTACGGCCTGGCTACGCGAGCTTGATTCGCTGCGCCCCAGCTAATCTTTAGCAGGGCTTGGTGGTATATCCTGTTTTTTTTGTACGTTTGCACCAGCAACGGGCTACAGAGTGGCTGAATCACGAAGGACCCGTATAGGAATTAACTTAAAGGAATTATGAAGAAAGTATTTGTTTCTTTTGCAGTTCTTGCTATGGCCCTCGCATCTTGCGGCCAGAGCAATCAGGAGGCTAACCAGGCAGACAGCCTAGCCCAGGACTCCGTGACGGCTACCGTAGCAGAGGCAGCTCCCCAGGCTGAAGCACACCTCGGTACCTACGTAGGTACGATCCCTGGTGGGGACGGCTCTGTCAAGACCACCATCACGCTCAACGCTGATGGCACCTACAGCTCTCGCGAAGAGTTCTCCAAGGCTGGTCAGGAGCCCATCGAGGAGAACGGCACCTACACGCTGGGTGCTGACGGCCTCGTGACGCTGATCACTCCCTCCTCTGGGAACGAGCGCTACTTCAAGGTAGCAGAGGGTACCCTCACGCTCCTCGATCAGGCTACGAAGCAGGCTCCTACGGGCGAACTCGCTGCTCAGTACATCCTGAAGAAGCAGTAAGAGACGCGCAAAGCCTAAGCTAAGCACACAGGCGACAGCCGTAGGGAACAGAGCTAAGTTCCCTGCGGCTGTCTCGTTTTACTCCGCTACGGCAGTCCCCAGCAAGGTCTATGTGCTTTGCTGGGGACTGCCGTTGTGTTTGTTTGGAGCCCTTCGGCCGAGTTCGTGACCTTGTGGCGGAGGGGACGAGAGGTACCACTCAGGCTGGTGAAGGGTATCAGTCAGAGGGCCGAAGGATATCCCTCAGAGGGCTGACTGATAGCCCTCAACGCCGTGCAGCTTATCTCTCAGCGCTTTGAGATCTAGAGGAGGGTGCCTGCCCCTTGAGTCAGCTCGTTTCTCCCCCTATAAGGCAGGTCGTGGCTATAGCCTCAAATTCCGTATCTTTGTACAATGCCGTATTACTCCCGCATCTTGCTGATGTGGGAGGCTCAGAGGTCGCTAAGTGTGGCACTCTACGGCACCTTCGGTAGGCGAGGGGCGTGTGGGAATAGCTCCCTCAGCGCTTCGCCGAAATATCATATAGGGTTTGCGTGGTGACGCAGACCCCCCAAGCAAGATACACTATGGACTATAAGACCACACGGGCTAACGTCGGCTGCTGTGCTATGACCGCTGGTGGGTGTGAGGGCTGTAGTAAGGCTCAGATGAGCTCTTACGACTGGCTCAGTGACATCCCCGAGGCCTTGCGCAGCTCCGACCTCGTAGAGGTACAATTCAAGAATACCCGCAAGGGCTACTATATAAATAAGGAGCAGCTCGATCTCTCCAAGGGCGACCTCGTCGCCGTCGAGTCCACGACAGGGCACGACATAGGCTATGTGACCCTCCTGGGGAAGATGGCAGAGCTGTCGATGAAGTCGCATCGCTACCGCCCCGATAAGGGGGAGTTCCTCCAGGTCTATCGCCTAGCGCGCCCCAACGATATCGAGCGCTGGGAGGAGGCCAAGCGTAGGGAGGAGCCCACGATGATCCAGTCGCGCCAGATCGCTGCTGGCCTTGGCCTCGACATGAAGATCGGGGACGTCGAGTATCAGGGGGACGGGAATAAGGCTATCTTCTACTACATCGCAGATGGACGTGTAGACTTCCGCCAGCTGATCCGTGTGCTGGCCGATACCTTCCACGTGCGCATCGAGATGAAGCAGATCGGGGCACGCCAGGAGGCTGGCCGCATCGGGGGGATAGGCCCCTGTGGACGTGAGCTCTGCTGTGCGTCCTGGATGTCGGGTTTCTCCTCGGTCAGCACCAATGCCGCACGCGTGCAGGACGTCACGATGAACCCGCAGAAGCTGACCGGTATGTGCGGCAAGATCAAGTGCTGCATGAACTTCGAGGTCAACGCCTACGCCGAGGCGCAGCGCTCCCTCCCTGACAAGGAGATCGTGCTCGAGACTACGGCCGGGAGCTACTACCACTTCAAGACCGACCACTTCCAGCGTCAGATCACCTACAGCACCTCGCGCCATGCACCCGTACACCTAGTGACGATCTCCTCGGAGCGCGCCTTCGAGGTGATTGCCCTCAATAAGGAAGGGCAGCAGCCCGAGAGCTTAGAGGAGCTTGCGCCTAAGGGGCGCAGGGAGCGCAACCATGATATCCTTGCCGACAACAGTCTGACGCGCTTTGACAAGGCAGGCCGCGGTGGACGGGCTGGCGCTCGTCCGCGTCGTCGCGACGCAGCCCCCAGCGGACACCGTCAGGAGCGTCCAGAGCAGGGCGAGCAGCGGACTGATCGTGGCCAGGTACGCCAGTTCCGTAGCCCTCGAGGAGGGCAGCAGGGAAGTCCTTCCTCCAGAGGAGCTGCCGAGCGTCCCGCACGTGAGGGAGCCAAGACAGAGGAGCGTCATTAAACGACCAAGCTCGACACGCGATGCTGCTAGGTACTCGCCTTCGTCCCTTCGTCCTGTCGCTGCTCCTAGGGCTGCTGACCACTGGCTGTAGCCCATTGCCTAAGGAGTACTACAGCTACTATGTGCCCCAGCAAGGCTTGTGGGGGGAGCGAATGTGCATCCTCTATCCGCTGCTGGTCACGCATTCGGAGCGGCAGCATCATGTGGAGCTGCTGCTACGTCTAGATAGCCGTATGAGGCAGTCCGATCATCGCCTGATACTGGAGCTGCAGCGAGGGGGGCGTACGCTCACCAGCGATACACTGCGTCTGAGCGTAGCTGACCCTCGGGGCGAGTGGTCCCAGGCTGGGGTGCATTATCATGAGTATAGGCTCCCTTTGGCACGGGCTTTGCAGATTAGGGCGACAGGGCTCTATCAGCTGCGCCTACGCCACCTAGACGCTCACCCTATAGCGGGTGTCGCTGGGGTCGGGATCTATGTGCAGCCTAGGGTAGAGCCTCGGGCTAACTAATTTGAGTGTAGAGGATTGAGTGCCTCTACAGCTGGCAGAGGACGCTGCGGTATGCCTATCCCATCTCCCTGCTAGCATGGATATGAATGTATGAGTAAGAAGAAAAAGAATACTGACGAAGTGGCAGGCGCTGAAGAGCAGCGCCCCTTCCTCGCGATACCTGTACTGGCTAACTATGAGGAGCAGGAGGGCTTCGCCCCCGAGGCAAGCGAGCTCCTAGAGGAGCTCCCCATCATCGCTCTGCGCAATATGGCGGTCTTCCCAGGCACGCTAGCGCCTATCCTGATCGGGCGCAAGAAGTCTATGCAGGTCATCCGCAAGGCTGAGCGCGAGCAGCTCCTCATCGGGGTGCTGGCACAGCGCGACGCCCTCGTGGAGAACCCCAAGGAGGCTGATCTCTACCCCCTAGGGACGCTCGTCGAGGTGACGCAGATCATAGAGCTCCCCTCGGGAGAGTTCTCTGCTATCCTGCGTGGACGCCAGCGCTTCGTCCTTGACGAACTGAAGACGACGACCCCTTACCTCAAGGGGAGCTATCATACCCTCCCCGATACATCTCAGGAGCTGGAGGTGAGTGAGGACTTCGACGTACTGGTCGGTATGCTCCACGAGCGCCTCATCACGCTGCTGGAGCGCCTTACCCCTGGCGCGCCCAAGGGCTTCATGGATACGATCCGAGGCATACGTAATCGTGCTTACCTCGTGAACCTCGCCTCCTCAGTCGTGGACGTGCCGATCGAGGTGCGTCAGGAGCTGCTCAGTGCCGAGGACCTCGGTGCGCGGGCAATGCTTGTCCTGCCGCTCATCCAGCGTCAGATCAGGGAGGCCGAGCTGCGTGACGAGATTCTCGCCAAGACCAAGCTGGAGATGGATCAGCAGCAGCGTGAGTACTTCCTCCAGCAGCAGATGCGTGCCATCCAGAGCGAGCTCGGACACGAGGATTCTACCGAGGACGAGATCGAGGAGCTACGCGCCAAGGGGAAGAAGAAGAAATGGAGCAAGGCAGTCGCGGAGACCTTCGCCAAGGAGCTACGCAAGGCCAAGCAGCTCAACCCGCAGAGCCCCGACTACTCCGTCCAGATGCAGTACCTGCGCACGATCGTAGATCTGCCCTGGGGCATCTATAGCAAGGATCACTTCGACCTCAAGAAGGCAGCCGAGCTCCTCGACCGCGAGCACTATGGTCTGGAGCGTGTCAAGGAGCGTATCCTGGAGCATCTGGCAGTACTGAAGCTCAAGGGGGATATGAAGTCCCCCATCATCTGCCTCTATGGTCCTCCAGGGGTAGGGAAGACCTCCCTGGGGCGTAGCATCGCCGAGAGCCTCGGGCGTAAGTACGTCCGTATCTCCCTCGGGGGTGTCCATGATGAGGCTGAGATACGAGGCCACCGCCGTACCTACATCGGCGCTATGAGTGGGCGTATCATCCAGAGCCTGCAGAAGGCCGGGACGTCCAATCCCGTCTTCGTCCTCGACGAGATCGACAAGCTCTCCAGCGACTACAAGGGTGATCCCGCATCGGCACTCCTAGAGGTCCTAGATCCGGAGCAGAATACGACCTTCCACGACAACTATCTAGATATAGACTACGACCTCTCGAAGGTGCTCTTCATCGCTACGGCCAACGATGTCTCCAGCATTCCTCAGGCACTCCGTGACCGTATGGAGCTCATCGAGGTCTCGGGCTACATCGCTGAGGAGAAGCTGCAGATCGCTCAGCAGCACCTCCTGCCTCGTGAGGCTAAGTCGCACGGCCTGGCAGAGCGCATCCCACCCTTCAGCCGCGAGGCACTGGAGCTGATCATCGAGGAGTACACCCGCGAGAGTGGGGTACGTGGCCTCACCAAGCGTATCGCCGCCGTGCTGCGCAAGCTCGCCTGGGCGCTAGCCTCAGAGGAGGGCCTACCCGAGGAGGTGACGCCCGAGCTGGTGCGTCAGTACCTTGGCAAGACCGTATATTCGCGCGATAAGTATCAAGGCAATGAGCTCCCAGGCGTGGTCGTTGGCCTTGCTTGGACGAGTGTCGGTGGGGAGATCCTCTTCATCGAGAGCAGTCTACAGGCGGGGCAGAATGGCCGTCTGATACTTACCGGGAGCCTCGGCGATGTGATGAAGGAGTCTGCGACGATCGCCCTCAGCTACGTCCGTGCCCACGCCGAGGAGCTGGGCATAGACCTCGAGCAGCTCAAGGACAAGGAGCTCCACATCCATGTGCCCGAGGGTGCCATCCCTAAGGATGGCCCCAGTGCAGGGATCACGATGGTCACCTCCATCGTCTCGGCACTCACCCGCCGTAAGGTACGCCCACGTCTAGCGATGACGGGCGAGATCACCCTGCGTGGCAAGGTGCTGCCCGTCGGTGGTATCAAGGAGAAGATCCTCGCCGCTAAGCGATCGGGTATTCAGGACATCATCCTCTGCCGCGAGAACGAGCGTGACATCGAGGAGATCAACGAGCGCTACCTAGATGGCCTTAGCTTCCACTACGTGGACGAGATAGGCCAAGTGCTTGACTACGCTCTCCTTGAGGAGCGCGCAGACGAAGTAAATAAGTAACTTTGCAGCGATGAACCCTAGCCAACTAAACACGGAGGAGGCCTGTCGGCAGATCTTGCAGATCTGTCGCAGGCTCTTTGTGCAGAAGCTCCACGACTACGGAGCCTCGTGGCGTATCCTTCGTCCGGAGTCGCTTACGGATCAGATCTACATCAAGGCGGAGCGCATCCGCAGCCTGCAGACTAAGGGCTACGCCCAGGTCAACGAAGGGATAGATGTGGAGCTCGTAGCGATCGTGAACTATGGCCTCATCGGGATGATACAGCTCCAGCTCGGGGCAGTATCCTCCCCCGATATCTCACCTGAGGTAGCCCTGGAGCTCTATGATCGCTTCGCTGAGGATACGCTGCAGCTGATGCTAGCCAAGAACCATGACTATGGCGAGGCCTGGCGTAATATGCGCATCTCCTCCATGGTCGACATGATCCTCTCCAAGGTCTACCGCACTAAGCAGATCGAGGACCTCAAGGGGCAGACACTGGTCTCCGAAGGTATCGATGCCAACTACAAGGATATGGTCAACTACGCGCTCTTCAGCCTCATCAAGCTTGCCGAAGCCTAAGCCGTGATACATCTACGCCATACGATCGCTGAATGTGCCCGCCTCATCGTAGGGTTGACCTTTGTAGCCTCGGGGCTACTGAAGGCAGTGGATCCCGTGGGTACGGCGCTCAAGATCACGGAGTACCTGGCACCCGTCTTTGCCTTCACGGGCCATAGCCATAGTCTTGCGCTGGCGCTATCCTTTGTCCTATGTGCAGGGGAGTTCATCCTCGGCGCCTTCCTCCTGGCTGGCTCCTACCGCCGTGTCTGTGCTCGCTTCGCCTTTGTCTTCATGATCTTGATGACCTTGGTGACGGGCTACATCCTGATTGCAGATCCAGTCAGTGACTGCGGCTGCTTTGGGGACGCGCTGCACTTGACTAACCTTCAGACCTTCCTGAAGAACCTTGTCCTCCTGCCGCTGAGCTACCTCGTCCTACGGGACGCCTCAGCGCTAAGGCACCTCTTCAGCCTTCGGGAGCGCTGGGTACCTACGATCCTTGCACTTGGGGGAATTATCTTCTTCCTTGTCGAGAACTACCGTCACCTGCCGCTCTTCGACTTTAGACCTTATACGGTGGGACTCAAGCTCGATGAGGCCATCATCGCCGAGGAGGAGCAGTTCCAGCGTGCCGCACTGCAGAGCACGAGCTATATCTACGAGAAGGCAGGGGAGCAGCGCAGTTTCTCTCCCGAGGCCTTGCCCGATAGTAGCTGGACCTTCGTCCGGGTGCAGGATAGCCTAGCTCTGAAGGCCTTCAAGCCTAAGTACGACTTTGCTCCCGTCGATAGCCTAGGATATCCCATGGCTGAGGAGCTACTCACTGATCCCGGAGTTACGCTCCTGCTGCTGGCTCCCAGCTGGGATGCGGCGAATCAGAGTGTCATCGACGAGGTGGGCGAGCTCGCCACGCAGGCGGCTAGCCTAGGCTACCGCTTCTACGGCCTCACAGCTTCGGGGGCCGAGGAGATCGCCCGCTGGCGCTACCAAACGGGTGCGACCTACCCGATGCTGCAGATGGACCCTACGCCCATACGCACGATGATACGTGCCTATCCAGGGCTCCTCGTACTGCGCGGTGGTCAGATCATTGACAAGCGAGCTTACTCTGACTTCCCCAAGGTGGAGGAGGTCACCGCCTACCTCAAGGAGCTCGGCGATCCCAAGCACCCGCTCCCCACGCCCAGCTACGTCCGCACCTATCCGCTGCTCCTCTGGGCACTTGTCCTGGTGCTGGCCTTCCTACGCTTCTGGGCCAGGAAGCTCCACCTTACCCTCTACCTCAAGAGACGTATACATTATTCACATATAAAGGAAATAGACAATGAGAAAGAACATCGTCGCCGGTAACTGGAAGATGAACAAGACCCTTCAGGAGGGTACGGCCTTCATCGCTGAGCTCAAGCAGACGCTCGCAGGCAAGAGCCTGGGCTGTGACGTCGTCATCGGCGCTCCCTTCATCCACCTTGCTACCATCGCTGAGCAGGCTAAGGGCAGCGCAATCGGTATCGCTGCTGAGAACTGTGCTGACAAGGCTGAAGGCGCTTATACAGGTGAGGTATCGGCTGCTATGGTAGCCTCGACGGGTGCTCGCTACGTCATCCTCGGCCACTCGGAGCGTCGTGCCTACTACGGTGAGAACGATGCTATCCTGAGCGAGAAGCTTGCGCTCGCGCTGGCCAATGGCCTGACCCCCATCTTCTGCATCGGTGAGGTCAAGGAAGAGCGTGAGGCTGGCAAGCACTTTGAGGTCGTAGCGCAGCAGCTCGAGGGCACGGTCTTCGGGCTTTCTGCTGAGGACTTCTCCAAGGTCGTCCTGGCCTACGAGCCTGTATGGGCCATCGGTACGGGTCTGACTGCAAGCTCGGCTCAGGCACAGGAGGTACATGCCCACGTGCGTCAGCTCATCGCTAGCAAGTACAACGCTCAGATCGCTGAGGACTGCACGATCCTCTACGGCGGTAGCTGCAATGCAAGCAACGCCAAGGAACTCTTCGGCCAGCCCGACATCGACGGCGGTCTGATCGGTGGTGCTTCGCTCTCGGTAGAGAAGTTCCTCCCCATCATCGAGGCCTTCAACAAGTAGGCCTTATCTCCTCGACCACTTCCTCCGCTGACGGCGCCTAGTCTCAGCTGGGGAAGTGGCTTCATTCATTTAGCTGCACGCGATTCATGCTAAGACGATATCGACTGACTCTCGGCCTGCTCCTCTGTGCCCTTGTGTCGGGTAGCCTTGCCGCTCAGACGCTGCCCGAGAAGAGCCGCCCGCGCAATATCTTTGAGGCCCTCGAGGAGCCTTCCTCGGGCGAAGGGCTCATCACCATCATCCAGTCGTCCGAGCTGCGCACACTCGTCGGCTCTGTCGCTGGTGGACGTACTGCGACGCTGGGACGTGATGGCAACTATACCCTACTCATGGGCTATCGCATCCAGGTCTTCAATAGCAACCTACCCAATGCCAAAGCTGAGGCCTATAGCCGTGCGGAGCAGCTGAAGCGCTTAGCCCCCTCGATGAGCAGCTACATCACTTATAAGCCTCCCTTCTGGAAGCTCACGATCGGCAACTTCCTTACCCGAGAGGAGGCCAGCCAGACCCGCACGAGCCTCGTCCGTACCCTGCCTAGCTGGATGCGCGAGTCCTATGTCGTGCGCGATAAGGTGCGTATCCTTAACTATACCGATCCCAATGTCAGCCAGTAAGTATATCCCCACTATGAGCGCTCAGGAGCGTGATGAGGCGCTGCGTCATCACTACACGCAGATCCTCCAGCTGCTGGGCGAAGATCCCGAGCGAGAAGGTCTCGTCAAGACCCCCGAACGGGTGAGCAAGGCGATGCGCTTCCTGACGCAGGGTATGACGCAGTCCCCGGAGGAGATCCTTCGCTCGGCGATGTTCAAGGAGGACTATCGCCAGATGGTCATCGTCAAGGACATTGACTTCTACTCCCTCTGTGAGCACCACATGCTCCCCTTCTTCGGTAAGGTACATATCGGCTATATCCCGAATGGCTACATCACGGGGCTGAGCAAGCTGCCACGTGTCGTGGACGTCTTCGCTCGTCGTCTGCAGGTGCAGGAGCGCCTCACGATGCAGATCAAGGACTGCATCCAGTCGGCACTCAATCCCCTCGGGGTCATCGTCGTCATCGAGGCACAGCACATGTGCATGCAGATGCGTGGGGTAGAGAAGCAGAACTCTTACACCACGACCAGCGACTTTACGGGGGCCTTCCGTGAGGCCAAGACGCGCGAGGAGTTCATGCAGCTCATCACCCACAGCAAGTAGCCTCCTTCGCTTAGCCAAATAATAAAGCGCGAGGTCAGTAGCCACTCAGGCTGCTGACCTCGCGCTTTATTTATGTCTTGCTCTCTCCTTGGGCTTAATGTTTGTCTGATATAGCTTGTCGCCTCATACGAGAGGCTAGTAGGCGACCATAACGATCTGCATCAAGTGGAGCTGCAAAGGAGGGTAGAGCCTGTTCCTTAGCCTACCAAAGACCAACCCACATACAGCTTGCGTGGTCTCGTCGAGACCGTATCAGTAGAGGAGGGGAAGCGATGCCGTAAGGGGACAGCCTAGGTTGAGCTCCGTGAGGGATATCCTTCAGCCTCGTGACTGCTATCCCTGAGCTTCGTGACTGATGTCCCTCAGCGGGCTGACTGATATCCTTCGGGAGGGCTTCTCCTAGTCTATGCGCATGCTCTCGGCGGGACGGATGCGACCTACCAGGCGTGTAGGGATGAGGATCATCGCCAGGATCAGTACGAGCGTGCCAAGGTTGATGCCCAGCCACAACAGTAGGTCTAGCTGTATGGGTACGGCATCGGTGAAGTAGTTGGCTGGGTTGAGCCGGATGATGTGGTAGTGCTGCTGCAGAAGGCAGAGGCTAAGGGCGAGGAGGTTGCCCCAGAAGAGCCCCTTGACGATGATACGCCCCGAGAGAAGCAGAAGGCTGAGGCGCAGCGTGCTGTCCTTGCTACCGAGTGCCTTGAGGATGCCTATCTGGCGGCTCTTGTCAAGTACAAGGATGACGAGCCCCGTGATCATGGAGAAGCCGCCGACGAGTAGCATCAGCGCCAGCAGGGCATAGACATTGGTGTCGAGGACAGCAAGCCAGCTGAAGAGCTCGGGCTGGAGCTCTTGCCCGAGGTTGAGCCCATAGCGCTCGCCACCGATGAGCTCGGGGCGCTGCTCCAGTTCGCGCACGAGACGATCGAGGACTTCGGGAGCTTCGTCTGGCCGCTCTAGCATGATCAGTAGACGGCTATAGCTGTGCTCGTCCCACTTGCGCAGGCGCTGTAGCGTCACCAGGGGGCAGAGGGCGGGGGAGAGCTCTAGCCCCGCCGACTCGTAGATGCCGACGAGCTGGAAGGCCCGCACGCGCATCTTATCCCCCATGAAGTAGATGCGTACCTTGTCGCCTAACTTGTAGCCGAGGCTACTAGCCAGATGGGAGGGGAGGGCGATCTCGGGCTGCTCCGAGCCCTGGAGCTTCGGCAGGCGCCCTTGGCGTAGCTGCTCGTCGAAGTAAGAGCTGTGGAAGCTGCTATCGACCCCATAGAGCGAGATACCGTCGAAGCTCTCCTCGGTCTTGATAAGCCCTGCCTCTTGGATCAAGGGCATGACCGAGCGCACGCCAGGGCTATGGCGCAGGTACTGGAGGAAGGGGTCGGAGATGTAGAGCGGGCTGTTGCTGTCGCGCCAGCTAGCGCCATAGCCCGAGAGACTGATGTGCCCCGTCTGGCTGAAGGCAAAGGAGCGCACCTGGCCACGGAAGCCGAGGATGATGCTCACGGCTAGCAGCATCACCGCCAGCGAGAGGGTGATGCTGAGCGTCGTCAAGCTCAGCGTACGGGCAAATCCCGACTCCCCACCGCGCGAGCTGCGGGCAAGGCCTCGGGCGAGGAAGATGCTGGGATGCTGGAGCAGTCGCATAGCCTAGTCTTCGCTCTTAGCCGGCTTGGGCTGCTTAGCTCGCTTGCTCTTGCGTCCCCGCAGGGCATCCGCCTCAGCGATGTAGGCTTCGTCCTGCAGCACGTAGCGCATATAGAGGTTGTAGCCGAACATCGTCACGGGCAGGGCAATCAGCATGCCGAAGAAGCCGAAGAGCGAGCCCCACACAGTGAGCACAAGCAGGATCAGCGAGGGACGCATGCCCATCGAATGCCCCATGATGCGCGGGACGATGAACATATCCTGTAGGATCTGCACCAGCAGCAGTACGCCGAAGCCCAGCAGCAGGCAGATGAAGGCGTTCTCCCCCGTCTGTGCTGCCATCAGCAGGCAAGTCAGTCCGAGCGGGATGACGCCTAGCGCCTGCATGTAGGGGATAAAGTTGAGAAGCCCGATGAAGATCCCCATCGCTGTGGCCAGCGGGAGCCCAATGATGTTGAAGCCTATGGAGAGCAGTACCCCCACGCTTAGCGCTACGAGCGCCTGGCCGCGGAAGTAGCTATTCATGTAGTAGTCTAGATCCTTGAAGATGCTGTAGGCTGTGGGGCGGATGCTCTGGGGAAAGAGGCTGACGAGCCCACGGGCAAGGCCCTCGAAGTCCAGCAGGATGAAGATGAAGTACATGAGGCCCACCAGGAAGACGAAGCCCCAGGAGAAGACCGAGAGCGTCCCTGAGATGATGCTCCCAGCTTGGTCGATGACGATCTTGGTATTCTCAATGATCTGCTGGAAGGAGACGCCGCGCGAGAGGCGGCCGAAGTTGAAGTTCCCCTCGAAGTAGCGCCGCAGCTCGGGCGGTAGTATCCGCTTGAGGATGTCCTGCCCGCCGTTGTAGGAGGAGATGGAGCTTAGGGTCTTCTCTACCTCCTCGCGCACCGAGGGGACGATATAGATGAGGCCTAGCCAGATCAGTCCGCCCAGCAGCACGAAGGTCAGTAGTACGGCCAGCCCACGATAGCGTAGCCGCAGCCGATACTGGAAGAAGCGCACTATGGGCATCATCAGGTAGGCAAAGATCCCCGCTAGGAGGAAGGGTAGGATGACGCTCCAGATGGCGCTCAGCCCCCAGATGAGTAATACAAGGAGCAGGATGAGGAGGAGCATCCTCACCGTGCGATCGTGTGTGAAGGGTCTTGAGAGGTACTGCTTCATAGGAGTACGGGGAGCTATCTAGGACGAGCCTCGGCGGTGCGCTCGTACTTGAAGGGGAAGGCCGTGGAGGGCGTACGCATGGAGTGCATCTGCTTGTAGAGCCGCTCGACGCGCTCGGGCTGCTCCTGGCTGAGGTCCTTCGTCTCGCTGGGGTCCTCCTTGAGGTTGTAGAGCTCGAGCTTGGGTTGTCCGCCATCGACCTGCAGGGCAACGAGCTTCCACGGGCCTTGACGTAGGGCCATCTTGCCCCCATCCTCGTGGAACTCCCAGTAGAGGGGACGCTCTAGGCTGCGCTTGGTCAAGGGCTGACCCTTGAGGAAGCTAGCGAAGCTCTGGCCGTCACTGCCCTGGGCTGCCCTACGCTGACCGATCAGCTCAGCGAAGGTCGGGAGGAAGTCCCAGAAGGCGAAGGGCGCGTCACTGCGTCGCCCTGCAGCGATCTGCCCCTTCCACGCAATAGCCATGGGGACGCGTATCCCACCCTCGTAGACATCGCGCTTGATACCGCGGAAGATGCCGTTGCTGTCGAAGTACTCAGGGTTGGCACCGCCCTCACGATGGGGCCCGTTGTCACTGGTGAAGATGATGATGGTGTTGTCCTCGATGCCGAGGCGACGGATCAGCGCCGTGACCTCCCCCGTGTATCTGTCTAGGCGCTCTACCATGGCGGCAAAGGAGGCGTGAGCGTTGGGGGAGGACTCGTAGTCCCAGGAGGCGCGCTGCTTATACTCGCGAGGCGTCAGCTTCCCCTCGTAGTACTCGTAGACGGCGTCGTGGGGGAGGTTGAGCTCGGCATGTGGGAGCGTGTAGGTGAGGAGGGCGAAGAAGGGCTTGCCACTGCCTGCCGACTGCTCGATGAAGCGTAGCGCCTCGCGGTGGATGGTGTCTGCTGAGTAGACGCCCTTGCCTCCATCCTTGTTGGCAGCAAAGTCTACGCGCTCCTTGCCACGCCACAGGTGGTCGGGGTAGTAGGAGTGTGCTAGGCGCTGGCAGTTGTAGCCGAAGAACTCGTCGAAGCCTCTATCTGTGGCCTCAGCACCTGATCCGGGATAGCCTAGCCCCCATTTGCCGAAGATCCCCGTGCGGTAGCCCGCACGCTGGAAGAGGCGTCCGAGGGTCATACGATCGGCCATAGGAGCCTGCCCCTCGGGCTGTATCTCGTGGTTGCCGCGCACCTGGGTGTGCCCCGTGTGCATACCTGTCATCAGTGAGGCACGGGAGGGCGCGCTGACCGAGCAGCCAGCATAGAAGTCCGTCATCTGCAGCCCTCGGCGTGCTAGGTCGTCGATATTTGGGGTGCGGACGTGGCGCTGTCCATTGAAGCCCACATCGCCGTAGCCGAGGTCATCGGCGAGGATGAAGACGACATTGGGCAGAGGGCGCTTGATCTGGGCCGTTAGGCTGGTGGCAGAGGCGAGTACGAGGAGGCTTGCTTTGCGTATCATTGAGGTATAGCTTGTGCTAGAAGGCTAGATAGCGGACGGGCGCAGCGCGGCGTCCGTCGGGGGTGAGTAGTGCGGCGGTGAACATCCACTTGACCAGGCGTACCTCGCGGGAGGTGAAGCGGTCGATGGGGAGCTTGATGCAGATCTGCGTCCAGCCCTTGGGGAGCTGTAGGGGGATAAGGGGGCGGGCACTGGCATTCTCGTTCTGCAGGGGCAGCTCTTTGTCCTTCTGCTGGTGCTGGTTGGCCCAGCGAGGGGGGAGGAGCTCACGTCCCCCGACCCAGATGCGGCTGCCCCGCCAGTCCCAGGCGCCCTGAGGCGGTGCTAGATCCTGCTCGGAGCGGCTGTAGTTCTGCGTCTCGAAGAAGAGCCCGACGCGCTGCGCCTGCTCGCTGTAGACCCAGGCAGTGGCGTAGACGGTATGCTGCGGCTGCGGGTTGAGCAGTACTCCGGGGCAGAGGTCGCCCCAGACGTGGCGCAGGTAGATGCCTGAGCCCGCTACTTGCTGGCTGGGGTACTGCTTCCCCTCGTAGCTGTAGCTGGGGAGCTCGGTGGGTGGTGTCGTCCGTCCTAGACCCTCCTCGGGCGGGAAGCGGCGGCCGAGGTCTCCCCCATTGGGGAAGGGAGCGCTCAGCAGCCAGCGTGCCTGCGTCTGCTGGACGTAGGGGAACTCCTCGGGAGGGAAGTGCCCCTTGTAGCGTAGCAGTCGCTGCTCGAACTCGCGGAAGGCTTCGAAGGCGACACTCTTAGGGTCATAGCAAAGGCTATGCCTATCGGTGAAGTAACCCTGCCCCCCGCCGCGCCAAGCACGCTCGGCCAGTGCCAGCATCGCTGGATAGAGGCTATTCTCCTGTATGACCTGCTTCGTGTCCCTCGGTACCCTATCTGTCCAGATGCCTAGGATAGCACCCCAGAGGGTGGAGTCCTCCGTGGGTCTGCCGTAGATCGTGCTGCTGTAGAGCTGAGCGATGTCCGCGAAGTAGTCGAAGTGATTGAGGTAGTGGTAGCGGCTGTCTACCGCTGGAATCCCCTCCTGCGCCTTGCCACGGGAGCTCCATAGCTGGAGCACGTCGACCTCCCCAGGCTTGTAGTGCCAGCCTGGGTTCCACGAGATGGCCTTGCGTCCGAGGCTATGGATGTAGCTCGTCATCTCAGGGCCGAAGTTCGGATCCGTGAACTGCACCTCGTCCGTCCCTATATGGATGTAGGGGACGTCTAGCGCCTTGGTGAGCTCCTTGATGAGCTCCCTGAGCGTCGCCTTACCCTCGGGCGTCTGCATACCGTAGCCGAGCGCACGCTCGAAGGCGGCACTATGCCCAGGCATATCGAGCTCTGGGATCAGCAGCACATGCCGCTGACGGCAGAAGTCGGCAAGCTCCCGTGCCTCGGCGAGCGTGTAGTACTTCCCCGCGTCTCGTGTCATACTGCTCGCGGCATTGAGCTGCGGGAAGCGCTTCGACTCGATGCGCCAGGCTTCGTTCTCCGTCAGGTGCCAGTGGAAGACATTGACCTTGAAGGGCGCTAGTCGTGCCACCAGCTCCTTGAGCTTCGCCAGAGGGATGTAGCTACGCCCCGTGTCCATCATGAAGCCACGCCAGCGGAAGGCAGGCCAGTCCGTGATCTGCCTGCTGCGCCAGCCTCGCCCCTCGCGGAGCTGCACCAGCGTCTGAAGTCCCCGATAGAGGCCTGTGGGCTGCTGAGCCTCCAGCGTGATCGCCTGCTGCGTGATGCGTAGGCGATAGCCTTCCTCATCCCCCTGGGGGAAGTGGAGGCTGCTGTCGAGACGTAGCTCCAGCCGCTGCCTAGCTCGCCGATCTAGGGTAAGCCCGAGCTGCTCGCCAACGAGCGGGGCGAAGCGCCGACTAAGCTCGAGGCTCGCTACCAGCTGCACGGAGCGCGCGACGAAGCGCTCTGACCCGAGGAGGCTGTCCTGCTGCACACTCGGGAGCAGCGTCTGGGCAGAGCTCCCTATAGAGCATAGTCCCGTGGCGAGCAGGGCAAGGAGGCTAGAGCGCATAGACCTAGGGGGGGAGTAGGGCTAGTCCTGAATGGGGATCTTGGCTACACGAGCGGTGTGACGTCCGCCCTCGAAGTCCGTGTCGAGGAAGGCAGAGACCATCGTCTCAGCTGTCTCGAGACTGACGAAGCGGGCGGGGATGGAGAGCACGTTGGCGTCGTTGTGCTGACGTGCGAGCTCGGCGAGCTCCTTGGTCCAGCAGAGGGCAGCGCGCACCCGAGGATACTTATTCATCACCATAGAGATGCCGTTGCCCGATCCGCAGACCGAGATGCCGCGCTCTAGGGCACCCGACTGCAGCGCCTGCCCCATAGGGTGGGCGTAGTCGGGGTAGTCACAGCGATCAGCCGAGGGGCACCCGAAGTCCTCGACCTGAAGACCTCGGGCGACCAGCTGAGCCTTGATATGCTCCTTGACCTCGTAGCCTGCGTGGTCGGAGCAGATACCAATCTTGTTGGAGTAAGGCATAGTAGTGTGTCTGTGCTCGCGAGGCTATCGGCCTAGGAGCTGTTTGACCTGCGTGCAGACGTTCTGGGCGGTGAAGCCGAGCTTCTCGTCCAGTACCTTGTAGGGTGCAGAGAAGCCGAAGGAGTTAAGCCCCCAGATGCTGCCGTTGTCCCCTACGAGTCCGAGGAGGTTGACGGGGAGCCCTGCGGTGAGTCCGAAGCGCTTGATTCCCTGGGGCAGTACCTCGTCCTGATATTCCTTGGGCTGCTGGCGGAAGAGTCCTTCGCTAGGTACGGCCGAGATCTGTAGGCGTATGCCCTCGGCGCGCAGCAGAGGTGCAGCCTCTACGAGTGTGGAGACCTCGCTGCCGTTAGCGATGAGGACGACCTCGGGCTGTGCGTCGGCTAGGACGACATAGCCCCCGCGTGTAGCTGCCTCGGCAGCCTCGCGGCGCGTCTGTCCCTCGGGAGCGGGGAGGTCGTTGATGTTCTGTCGCGAGAGGATCAGCGCTGTAGGCGTATGCGTGTTCTCCATCGCCATGCGCCAGGCTACGGTCGTCTCCTCGACGTCGCAGGGGCGCAGGACGAGGACGCTGTCTCTGCCGCTGTGGTTCTGCAGCTTCTCCATCAGACGGATCTGTGCCTCCTGCTCTACGGGCTCGTGCGTCGGGCCATCCTCGCCGACGCGGAAGGCGTCGTGCGTCCAGATGAACTTGACGGGCAGCTCCATCAGAGCAGCCATACGGACGGCGGGCTTCATGTAGTCCGAGAAGACGAAGAAGGTACCGCAGGCAGGGATGACCCCACCGTGCAGCGCCATACCGATGCAGAGGCAGGCCATCGTTAGTTCAGCCACGCCAGGCTGGAGGAAGGCACCGCCGAAGTCCCCACGGGAGAGAGCACGCGTCTTCTTGAGGAAGCCATCGGTCTTATCAGAATTCGAGAGGTCGGCCGAGGCCACGATCATATTCTCTACCTGCGTGGCCAGGGCGCTGAGTACCGTAGCGGAGGCAGCACGCGTGGCCTGATTGGGCTTCTGCTCTACCTGGCTCCAGTCGATGCTGGGGGCCGCGCCTCCGAACCAGCGCTCTAGCTTGGCCGCACGGTCAGGGTTCTCCACAGCCCAGCGTGCCTCTTCCTCACGGCGTGCAGCTGCTAGCTGACGGAGCTCGGAGAGGCGTGCGTTGTAGAGGGCCTGGACGTCGGGGAAGATGCGGAAGGGATCCTCGGGATCACCCCCCAGATGGCGTACCGTAGCGGCGAAGTCAGCCCCTGCAGCCGAGAGTGGCTGGCCGTGCGTGCTCACCTTGTCCTCGAAGCTCGAGCCGTCGGCAGCTACAGCACCGCGGCCCATGATGGTGCGGCCGATGATGAGTGTAGGCTGCCCGACGGTAGCCTTGGCCTCGGTGAGGGCTGCTCGGATCGCGTCGCTGTCGCAGCCGTCGATAGAGAGGACCTTCCAGCCCCAGGCGCGGTACTTTGCCGCTACATCCTCGCTATCGACTTCGTCTACCTTGGTCGAGAGCTGGATGTTATTGGCATCGTAGTACATGATGAGGTTGTCTAGCCCGAGGTGTCCCGCGACACGTCCAGCGCCCTGCGAGATCTCCTCCTGGATCCCCCCGTCGGAGATGTAGGCATAGATCGTCTGGCTCATGACCCAGCCGAGACGCTCGGCGAGGAACTTGGCTGTGATGGCTGCACCGACAGCGAAGGTATGCCCCTGACCGAGGGGCCCCGAGGTGTTCTCGATGCCGCGCTCTACATCTACCTCAGGATGCCCAGGCGTGGGGCTGCCCCACTGGCGGAGCTGCTTGAGCTCCTCCATATCGAACTTGCCGACCAGTGCCAGCTGTGCGTAGAGCATAGGGGACATGTGTCCGGGGTCGAGGAAGAAGCGGTCACGCCCCGACCAAGTAGGTCTGTCAGGATCGAAGATGAGGAACTCGGAGTAGAGCGTGTTGATGAAGTCTGCTCCACCCATAGCTCCACCAGGGTGACCACTCTTAGCGCGCTCCACCATAGCGGCGGAGAGGATGCGGATGTTGTCCGCTGCCCGCGTCATTAGCTGCTTGTCGTTCATGAGCTGTGTGATTATGATTAAGTTCAGCCTTTTGTATCGTGTCGTCTCTCAGGCAGCTGGGGGCGGATGCTCCTCCAAGGGCTGCCGTTTGACTAGTCCAAAGATACGATAATTCGCCCTATCCCTTGCCTGCCTGCAGTAGCTCTGTGGGGCGGACGCATGCTCCTGCAGGGAGAGGCCTCATGCTCGCTCTGCACGCCCCTCTCTAGGAGTCTGGTCGGGCTGCGCTGACTGATATCCCTCAAGGGGCTGACTGCTATCCCTCAGCACGCTGACTGCTACCCATCGGGAGGCTGACTGATATCCCTAAAAGCGTTGCGGCCTTAGTCGGGGTGCGCCGAGCGGCGAAGTTCGTCGCAGCCGTACTTGCCCCCTCCGCCGTCCTCTATATGCAGGAAGCCTCCTCGATCCCGAGCGTGCGGGATCGAGGAGGCTTGTCCTTAGGAGGCTACTTAGCCGTCTAAGCGAAGTCCGCTAGAGGCTGTAGCTGAGCTGAGCGGCGACCCAGCGCCTTGGCTGCTCGACGCCTGAGAAGTCATTGTACTTCGTCGCCGTGAGGTTGCTTACCTCGAGGCCGAGCTTCACGCGGGAGCTGTAGCGGTAGTCCAGCTTAGCATCCAGCGTCGCATAGGCTTCGCTCTGGGAGACGCGCTTCTGCACGCGCAGCGCCCAGCTGCCCTCTAGGCGGGGGCCGATCTGGTAGCCGAGGCGTGCGGTGAACTTATGCTTGAGGTAGTTGAGGGCGTACATCGAGATGATCTGTCCTGCATCGTGCTCCTGCGTCATGTAGAGGTAGTCGAGCTGCAGGCGGCTACCGAGCCCTAGGAAGGGCAGGTACTCCCCGTAGCGGAGGCTTAGGCCGAGCTCGAGGCCACGGTTTTCGGTCTTCCCTATGTTGCGCGAGACCCACTTGGTGTCGCTAGCTGCGGTCTTCGTCCAGTCCAGTAGGTTGGTGCCGTGGGAGAAGAAGCCCGAGACGTAGCCCTGCAGGAGGCTCGTCGTGTAGCGCGCCGAGAGCTCGACACCCTCAGACTGCTCCTCACGGAGGCCCGTACCTGCCTGCTGTATGGGCGAGGAATACCAGAGGTCGGTGAAGGAGGGGAGGCGCATGCTGCGGCTCCAGCTGGCCGAGAGGCTCAGTGCCCCCGTGGGGCGATAGCTGATGCTCGCCGAGGGTAGCAGGCGCGTCTTGATACCCTCGAGGCTCGTAGCCTGTAGGAGAGCTCCCGCCGAGAGCGTCCACTGCTCGAGGCGCAGGCTGTGCTCTAGGGCAAGGCTGCTATTGGTACGACCATCGTACTTGGTGTAGTGCTCCTCGGCGCGAGCACGTAGGCGGCCTAGGTTGCTGCTGACGATTTCTTCGTGGCGCAGCTCACCTGCGAGCGTTGTCAGCCCCAGGACGCTGCTGTAGTTGAGCGCAAGGCTGGCGCTGTAGTTATTGCTTCGGTGGTAATTGCGGTACTGGGGGGAGCCCTTCGTCAGGTCAAACTGGTCGTAACCCCTGTCCCAGGCGAGCGTGGGGATGATGCGTAGGCGTCCGCTGCCTAGCTCGCCACGTAGGGAGGAGAAGTAGCGACGAGAGTACTCGTACTGCATGGGGTAGCGCACGGAGTAGAAGCTATTGGCACCGAACTGCTTGTCGAGCATCCCTACCTGTAGGGTCATCTTGTCCGCGGGGCTGAGCTGGTACTGGGTCTGCCAGAGGGCGCGGTTGATGAGGTAGTCGGTGTTGTCGATGTAGCCTGCACTGGAGCGGCTGCTGGCGGAGAGGCTATTGATGCTGCGTCCCCACTTGGTCGTACCGCGTGCCTCGACGCCGAAGAGGCGGTGCTGGCCCCCCGAGATCGTAGCGGAGAAGCCGTCGCGCTGGTCGTGTCTTGTGATGATATTGATGGCCCCAGAGAAGGCTCCCGAGCCGTAGATGAGTGCTGCGGGGCCACGTAGCACCTCGATGCGCTCAATGTCGGAGAGGTTCACGGGGAGGTCGAAGCTGAGGTGGCCGGTCTGCGCGCTGGTGAGGTTCACGCCGTTCAGCAGGACGAGGGTCTGGTCCTGATGGCCGCCACGTATGGAGATGTCGGACTGTACGCCATGGGCGCCGCGCTGGGAGACATCGACCCCAGCGACGTAGATGAGGAGATCCTGGATACTGCGCACCGGCGCCGCAGCGATATCCTTAGCTGTGAGGACAGTGACGAGCTTCGTGGCCTCACCGAGGGGTGTAGCGAGCTTGGAGGCGGTGACGGTGACGGCCTCGATCTCGTACTCACGCTCTCTGTCGGGCGAGGTGCGTGGGTCGCGCCCCGAGACATTCTGCGCGCTAGCGGTGCTGCTGTAGGCGCACGCCAGAGCCAGCGAGCAGAGCGTGCCGATGGTGACGACACGGTGCATCGTGTTGAAGGCTCCGTAACCCTTGCGGGTCATCCGTCGGAAGCGGAGCGTGGGAGCCTGCTGCAAATTGCTTTGCTTGGTCATAGGTGAATAATTAGAGGATTATACGTAGACCTTCGCCGCACGAGGCTGACGGAGCAGCCAGAGCCCGACGAAGGTAAAGAGTCCATTGAAGAGGAGGATCTCGTAGCCTACCTTGTAGCCCCACAGCAGTTCGCAGCTATAGGCCAGGGCGTAGCTGACGAAGGGCGAGAGGAGACACACATAGGGAGTGTAGCGATCCCGCACGGCGTAGTGCGTCAAGAGGCCGAAGGCATAGAGCCCCAGCAGCGGCCCGTAGGTGTAGGATACGGCGGTGAAGATGGTCGTCAGTAGCGAGCCCTGCTGTATCCCCCCGATGAAGAGTACCATCAGGGCGAAGGCCACGCACATCGCCAGATGTATCCACCAGCGGCGGCGAGCCGTCTGCGCTTCGTCCTCGAGGTTCATGCCGAGGAAGTCGGTACAGACCGAGGTGGTCAGCGAGGTGAGGGCGGAGTCGGCATTGGAGAAGGACGCCGCCGTGATCCCGAGGGTGAAGCAGATCATCACTCCGCTGCCTAGGTAGCCCGAGGCAAGAAAGGGCAGGATCTCATCACCCCGCTCGGGGAGCGTGATGCCGCGGGCAGAGGCATAGCCCAGGAGGAGGATACCTAGGACGAGGAAGAGGTAGTTCAGCGGGATGAAGCCGAAGCCATAGCTGAGCATATTGCGCTGCGCCTCGGGGAGGCTGCGGCAGCTGAGGTTCTTCTGCATCATGTTCTGATCCAGCCCCGTCATCACCACGACGATGAAGGCCCCACTGATCAGCTGCTTCCATAGATAGAGCGGACTGGCGACATCATCGAGGACGAAGATGCGGCTGTGGGGAGACTGTCGTACGAGCTCCACGATGCCGCCGAGGTCGAGCTGCATCTGCGTCGAGACCTCGTAGATGGTGAAGATGAGGGCTAGGACGAGGCAGATCGTCTGTAGGACATCCGTCCAGATGATGGTGCCCATCCCTCCGCGCTGGGTGTAGAGCCAGATGATCCCGACGACCCCGACGACAGTCAGACTATAGGGCACGCCCATAGGGGCAAAGACCAGAGACTGCAGGATCATCGTGATCAGGTAGAGCTTGGCCGCGGCGCCGAAGAGCTTCGAGATAAGGAAGAAGAGTGCCCCCGTCCTGTAGCTCCAGCGGCCGAAGCGCTGCTCGAGGTAGCTGTAGATGGAGACGAGCCGCAACCTGTAGTACAGCGGGAGCAGTACGTAGCAGACGATGAGGTAGCCGAGGAAGAAGCCGAAGACGAGCTGCATGTAGCTCATGTCCGCACTTCCGACCATCCCCGGGACGGAGACGAAGGTCACGCCCGAGATGGAGTCCCCGAGCATCCCGATGGCGACGACCCACCAGGGGCTGGTGCGCCCCGCGAGGAAGAACTCGGCATTGCTCGAGCGTCTACGCGTGAGCCAGGTAATGAAGAAGAGGAAGAGGAGGTATAGGACGAAGGTCAGGAGGACACCAGAGATCATGATCGTGTGTGGGGTTGCTGCAGAGGCGAGGCACTAGGGCCTGCTGCATCCGACTTATGCTGTGGGCTTACTCTAGGGACTATGGCGTGGAATAGAGACTAAGGGGCGATGCGGACACGCACGGCATCGACCTCGGTGCCAGTGAAGATGCTCGCCAGCTCGGCGAACTTGTCGGAGCACTCCGTCGTGCGGTAGGAGATGCCTCCGCCTTGGCTGAGTCGCTGCTCCATCTCGGGGTGGCGATGTAGGTAGTCCTCCAGTGAGGCGGCTACCAGCTCGCCCTGAGAGATGATCTTGATATGCTCGGGCAGGGCTGCCTCTATCTTGGGACGCAGCAGCGGGTAGTGGGTGCAGGCTAGGATGAGGGTGTCGATATCGGCGTCCCGGGCTAGCAGCTGCTCTAGGTAGTGCCGTACGAAGTAGTCCGCCCCTGGGCTTTGGCTCTCGCCGTACTCCACTAGGGGCACCCACATGGGGCAGGCCTGCCCCGTCACCCGCACGTGGGGGAAGAGCTTGGCGATCTCGTGCTCGTAGGAGTGCGAGGAGATCGTCCCCGGGGTGGCGACGACGCCTACGTGACCTGTCTCGGTGAAGCCCTCGATGGCCTCCACTGTCGGGCGGATGACGCCTAGCACACGGCGGCTAGGGTCTTCGCTGAAGGGGAGGTAGTGCTGCTGGATCGCACGCAGCGCCTTGGCCGAGGCGGTATTACAGGCAAGGATCACCAGTGGGCAGCCCTCAGCGAAGAGGTACTCGACGGCCTGCAGGGTGAAGTCATTGATCACCTCGAAGGAGCGCGTGCCGTAGGGCGCACGTGCGTTGTCCCCGAGGTAGATATAGTCGTACTGGGGGAGCTGCTTGCGGATCGCGGAGAGGATGGTCAGGCCTCCGTAGCCTGAGTCGAAGATGCCAATAGGGGAGCGCATAGCCTAGGCTGGGATGATACTGTAGAAGAGCATGCCGAAGACGCCCGCCAGCCCGAGTATAAGGATGGGGCTGACGCGGAAGCGGTAGACGGCGATGAAGGCAGCGGCGAAGAGGACGAGGCTGAGGCCGAACTGCACGCGCTCCGTCTCTGGGGCGCCGAAGGTCTCGGCATTCATCAGCACCAGCGCTGCCGCTGCTATGAGGCCGACGATGGTCGGGCGTAGGACAGCGAAGATCCCCTTTAGGATGGGGCTATCCTTGTGCCGTACCAAGATGCGACTGACGGCGAGCATAAGGATGAAGGGGAGCCAAAGGATGGAGAGGGTCGTGATCAGAGAACCCAGCATAGCCATCGAGGGCGGGTAGCCCGCGTTGAGCACCGAGGTGTAGCCCACGTAGGTAGCCATGTTGATCCCGAGGGGGCCAGGCGTCATCTGGCTCACGGCGATGATGTCGGTGAACTCTGCCGAGCTCAGCCAGTGATGCTTCGTGACCACCTCGCCCTGAATGAGCGAGAGCATCGCGTAGCCGCCGCCGAAGCCTACGATACCGATTTTGGAGAAGACGAGGAAGAGCTGTAGGAAGATCATAGCACTAGGGGCGACGTGAAGTGAGTAGGCCATAGACCCAGCCGCAAAGCCCCGCCACGAGGATCACGTACACGGGAGAGACCCCGAGCAGATAGATGAGGCCTGCCGCAAGGATAGGGATCCAGAAGGTGTAGCGCGTCAGCTGTGCCGTGCGCGCCATGGAGAAGACGGGAGCCGCGATCATCGCTACGACTACGGGGCGTATGGCTCGGAAGGCGTACTCCACGAGCTGGATATCCTTGTACTCATGGAAGAAGGCCGCCAGTAGCAGGATGATGACGAAGGAGGGGAGTACGTTGGCCCCAGCTGCCAGCAGAGCCATACGTACCCCGCCGAGCTTGTATCCGATGTGCCCAGCCATGTCGACGGCGAAGATGCCCGGGGTGGCCTGGGCTACGGCGAGGATGTCGAGGAACTCCTGCTTGCTGAGCCAGCCTGCCTTATCGACGATCTCACGCTCCATCATCGGGATCATGGCATAGCCGCCGCCGATGGTCGTGACGCCGATCTTGAAGAAGATGCTGAAGAGTTGTCGCTGCTCTTGGCGTGTCATTGGGTAGAGTAGAGGGAGGACTGCTCCTGAGCCTAAAGAAAGGGCGAGCAAGTACCCTGCTGTAGGGCTAGGTACTTGCTCGCTTGCCTTGGGAAGGGGAGTGGACTACCAGACGAGGACGCGCTGGCTGGGTGCCAGGTACATCTTGTCGCTCGGCTTGATCTGGAAGGCCTTGTAGAAGGGGTCGATGTTCTTGAGCGCCTGATTGACACGCAGCAGCCCGAGGCTGTGGGGGTCGATCTTGGTCAAGCGGCGGATCTCAGCCTCGGTGATATTCTGTCCCCAGAGGCGTGCATAGGCGATGTAGAAGCGCTGCTCGGGCGTCAGGCCGTCGATCTTAGGCGTCTTCTGCCCCTGCTGGGCGATCTGCAGCGCCAGGTGGGCGATGGTCAGCCCGCCCTGGTCGGCGATGTTCTCCCCGAGCGTCAGGGCACCATTAGCCTTGAGCCCTGGGGCTACCGTGACGGCGGAGAACTGCTTGGCCAGACGCTCGGTCGTAGCCTCGAACTTTTTACGGTCGGACTCCGTCCACCAGTTGTTCATATTGCCATCCTTGTCGAAGTTGGAGCCCTCGTCGTCGAAGCCGTGCGTCATCTCGTGCCCGATGACGACTCCGATCGCTCCGTAGTTCACCGCGTCGTCGGCCGCCATATTGAAGAAGGGCGGCTGGAGGATCCCTGCGGGGAAGCAGATCTCATTGGTCGTGGGCATGTAGTAGGCATTCACCTCCTGGGGATTCATCAGCCACTTGGCACGGTCTACGGGCTGACCGAGGTCCTTGAGGTTGTCGGCCTGAGCGAAGGCAGAGGCTGCCTCGAGGTTCTCGTAGTAGCTCTTGCTGGCGTCGATATCGAGGCTGCTGAAGTCCTGCCACTTGTCAGGGTAGCCGATCTTAATGACGAAGCTACTGAGCTTCTCCTGAGCCTTCTGCTTGGTCTCGGCACTCATCCAGCTGAGGGCATTGACGCGCTGGGAGAGGGCCTTCTGTAGGTTCTCGACCAGCTGGAGCATGCGCTCCTTGGCCTCGGGGGAGAAGTGACGCTTGACGTACTCCTGCCCCAGGGGCTCACCCAGCACGCTTTGCACGACGCTGAGGCTGCGGCGCCAGCGCGGGTGCATCTCTTTGCGCCCGCTCAGCTGCTTGCCGTAGAAGTCGAACTTAGCCTCGGCGAAGGCATCGCTCAGCGCCTCGGCCGCGCCATTGACGGTATGGGCGAGATAGAAGTCCTTGAGCTCGGCGAGCGAAGCACCAGCATACCACTTGTCGAAGGCCTTGAAGAAGTTGATCTGGGAGAAGTTCGCCGTCTCCAGCTTCAGCCCGCGCTTCTGGAAGTAGCCCAGCCAGTCGAAGCCCTTGTGCTCGGCAGCGAAGTCCGCGATACGTACGATGTTGTAGTTCTTCTGCGAGTCGCGCAGCTCGGTCTGTGCGTAGGCGAACTGTGCCAGCTCGGTCTCTACCTTGAGCGTATTGCGAGCGATGCGCGCGGCATCCGTAGCGCTGTAGCCTGCTAGCTGCAGGACGCGCACGAGGTAGGCCTCGTAGCCCTGGCGCACCTGCTTCATCTCGGCACCCTGCTCGACGTAGTAGTCGCGGGGGCCCAGACCGAGGCTGGGCTGGAAGAGGGCAAAGATGTTCATCGTGCTGTTCTTCTCGTCAGCACCCACCCCCGAGCGGAAGAGGAGTCCCTCGCCGTACTTCTGGTCCTCGGCTGCGATGAGGTCGAGGAGCTCAGCCTTGGACTGGAGGGCCTCGATGCGCGCGAGCTGTCGCTTGATGGGCTGAGCGCCCTGAGCATTGCGCGTGACGCTATCTAGTGCCTGGGTGTAGAGTGTGGCGATGCGGTATTCATTGCTCCCCTTGACCTGCTGGCTATGGGAGAGCTCCTCGACGATCTGACGGATCTGCGCCGTGGAGGAGTCCTGGAGGACGTCGAAGGTGCCGAAGCGGCTGTAGGCAGGCTTCAGGGGATTCTTCTTGATCCAGCCGCCATTGACGTAGTGGTAGAAGTCGGTCTGCGGGCGCACCTTGAGATCCATGTCTGCAAAGTCGATGGCGGGCTTGCCCTTGCCCTTGGGTGCCTGAGCGCTGGCCGTCGTGAGGCCCTGGGCGATGAGTGCCCCGAGGCCTAGGGTGATAATAGTCTTTTTAATCCCCATAGTTGTATCTCTTATCCTTGATGTGTGTGCGTGCGGGCTGGGGGTGCCAGACCCGCATTTGCGTGCGACAAATATACGACTTTCTTCCCTCCCCTAGGGTGAAGCGGCCTGGGCGAAGTGCTAGCTACACGAGGGATATCCGTCACGGAGCCGAGGGCTATCTGTCAGCTATCTGAGGGGTATCGGTGAGCTATGCTGAGGGATATCGGTCAGCGCTGTGAGGGATATCAGTCAGCGACGCTTGGCCTTGGGGGCGCCTCGATACAGCACGAGCCCAGCCGTCGGGGAGGGCTGGGCTCGTGCTATTTAGGACCAAGGTGAAGCGCTGCGGCCTCGTGTATGGGATGGGCCTCGTGTGCCTTAGAAGGGGTAGCCGATGGCGAAGTGGAAGGCCAGGAGCTCCTGCGGGCTCTGATAGCCGATGACCCAGGGGCGGCCATTCTCGACCTGCGGGTCATAGACCTTGAGCCCTGCGTCGAAGCGTAGGACGAAGTAGTTGAAATCCCAGCGCAGCCCCATCCCAGAGGAGAGTGCGATCTCGCGGTAGAAGCGCTTGACGTCAAAGACGCCCTGTGGCTGGTTCTCGTAGTCACGGATGGCCCAGATATTTCCCGCGTCGGCGAAGAAGGCCAGCTGGATGTCCCCGATGGCGCGCATCCGATACTCGGCACTGAGCTCCAGCTTGAGGTCTCCCACCTGGTCGAAGATCGTACGGCTCGCCGAGCGAGGCATGCTCCCTGGGCCGAGGCTGCGGGCACTCCAGCCGCGTATGCTATTGGCCCCCCCGACGAAGTAGCGCAAGTCCACGGGGACGAAGCGGCTATTGCCGTAGGGGATAGCAGCGCCTAGCCCGAGGCGATAGGCGAAGGCATTGCCCTCACCGAGGCGACGCAGGCCGCTGTAGTCGATCTCGGCCTTGACGAACTGCGCGTAGTTCGTGCCAAAGAGCTCGTACTCGCCACTCCCTGCCTTTCCCCGTTTCAGGAGATGGGAGAGCCCGTAGAGGACGTTGCCCGCCGACTGGAGGTAGAGGCGGAGGTTGTGCACCCAGGGGCTGGTATTGAGGCGGTAGTCGTTGAGCGAGTTGTAGCGGAAGAGGTAGGAGGCGCCGAAGACAAACTGGTCACGGTAGTTGAGGATCTGTGTGATCAGCGGTAGGAGCCTACGGAAGTCCTCGTTGATGTAGCCGAAGTGGAGGTAGTCCAGGTCCACCACCTTGAGCTGATGGCGGTAGGCGCTACTGTAGTGGCTGTACCAGCTATAGCCCCAGTCAAAGGAGAGGATGTTGCGGCTGAACTCGGGACGGCTGTGGTGGTCGTAGCTGAGCTGTAGGTCCGTAGTGGAGCGTATCGTCGATGGCCCACTGGTGTGGAGGAAGGGGATGAGGAGCTTGGGGAAGCTCAGCGAGGTCTCCAGCCCGTAGCTGCGGTGGTCGCTAGCCTTGCCGCGGAAGCTCTCGTAGCCGCCGCGTAGCTGCAGGCGCCACTGCTCGCCCCCAGCGAAGAGATTATTGTGCATGAAGGTCAGGGAGGCGCTCGCCCCTAGGCTGCCCGAGGAATTGGTACCGACGATATCGCCGCTGAGGCTCTTGCTGCGCTCGGCCGTGGTCAGGATGTCGGCATTCAGCACGGGCTCCTTAGACAGTGAGTCTGGCTGGTAGCGTATGGAGACGGAGCGTAGGCTCGCCAGGTCGCTGAGGCTGGAGTAGGTGCGTGCCGTACTCTGCTGGGAATAGAGATCCCCTGGGCGTATCCAGATGCGGTGGTCGAGCTCCGAGGGGCGCAGGTAGTGCAGGCGCTCCAGGCGGTAGTCGATGCCATTGTGCGTGGTGTCGCGGTAGAGCGTGCTGTCACTTGGCTCGCTGCGCCCCTGATGCAGCAGGCGCACCCGTCCGATACGGTAGACGGACTGGCTGCTATTGATACGGCTGCGTACCCAGACGTCCTGATGGGCCAGCGTGTCGACGTCGAAGCGAATGCTGTCCCCCGTGAAGGTGTAGTAGCCGCGATTGCGTAGGATGAGGGCGATACGCTCCTGCTCGGCGCGCATGGCCCTGGGCGAGAGCTTCTGCCCAGGACGGAGGAGGCTGCTGTACTGCTCCCCGTAGTAGAGTCGTCGCTGTAGGAGCGTGTCTGTGGGGTGAAGCAGGGGGCGGAGGGTGCTGTCGCTGATTGCCTCTTCGTGATGGCCTATGGTGAAGCGTGGCCCTGGGATGATGTGGTATAGGAGACGCGCCTTGCGCCCCGCGGTATCGACCTGCAGCTGGGTCTCGGCATTGAGGTAGCCGAGGTTGTAGAGCGCGGCGGTGAGGTTCGCCTGACCGAACTCTGCCTCCTGCTCATTGTAGAGTACGGGGGCGCTGCCGATACGGCGTAGCAGGCGGTTGATGAAGCTGTTGCTGCCTGGCTTACTTAGGTTGTAGATGCCCAGCGTCCAGTCGAAGATGCCGAGCAGACGTGCATTGGGCTGCAGCGGGAGGTAGTTCCTCAGCTCGCCCAGCTCCCGCTGCTCGCTCGGGCTCAGCGAGTCCACCTGGATCTTGACACTACGCAGGAGGTACTGCCCGGGCTGTACGTGGCGTGTCGTATTGCAGGCACTCAGCAGGAGGAGTCCCGTGAGACCGTAGAGGAGGTGCCGTCTTCTAGTCATGGCTGGTCCATATATGCCAGGCGGCATCGGCCTGGAGGTGGAGCATCTCGAGCCCGTCCTTGGTCTGGGTACCTCGGGCTGCAGCCAGCTCGAGGAAGCGGGTGGGCGAGGGATTGTAGATGAGGTCGTAGCAGTAGTGTGCGGGTGTCAGCGCCTCGTAGGGTACCTGTAGCGTCTCCCCGAGCTGGAGGCCGACGGGCGTTGTATTGACCCAGAGCGGGTAGCGAGCGGCCAGCTCTGGGCTTAGCTCCTCGTAGCTGAGCTGTCCCGCACGGGGCTGTCGGCTGACGAGGGTTGGGCTGATGCCGCGCTCCGTCAGGGCATGGACTACGGCGCGAGCTGCACCTCCCGTCCCGAGTACCAGGGCTCGATCGAGCTTCACCTCCCCAAGCCAGCCATCGAGGCTAAGACCGAAGCCGAGGTGATCCGTATTGTAGGCCTTGATCTCCAGCGCCTCGTCCGTGCGGCGATGTATGGCGAGGACATTGGCCGAGCCTATAGCCTCGACCTCGGGACTGAGCTGCTGGGCGTAGCGCAGCACCTGCTCCTTGTAGGGTAGCGTGATGTTGAGCCCAACCAGCTCGGGCTGCTCACGCAGCAGTGCCTCGAGCTCCTCGATGCGCTCCAGATGAAAGAGCCTGTAGTCCGCAGCTATCCCTTCGCGCTCGAAGCGCTCGCGGAAGTACGCAGGGGAGAAGCTGTGGGAGAGCTTGCGTCCTATGAGCCCGTATAGCTTAGCCTTCATCGCCTCGCTGCTTAGCCTCGGCCTGGCTTGGCCTGGAGTATGGTGATGGGGTTGTGCTGGTCTACCGCCAGCAGCGTCTCGTAGCTGATGTGCCAGCCTACGGAGGCTACCGAAGCGCGGAAGTTGTCTAGCGTCTCAGTGGAGACGGAGTTGAATACCAGCACGCCGCGCTCGCCCATCAGCGTGGTCAGGCGCTCGACGAACTCCTGCAGGTGTCCGCCATGACCGCCGATGAAGGCAGCCTCGGGGCGCGGTAGCTGCTCCAGATCCTGCTGCAGGAAGTCGCCGATGAGGTAGTCGATCCCAGGGGCGTGGAAGCGGTGGCTATTGGTCTGCATCAGTTCGTCTCCCTCGGGGCGTATCTCGAAGGACTGTATCTGCAGGTGCGGATAGCGGAGCTTCGCCTCGATAGAGACACTCCCCGTACAGAAGCCCACATCCCAGAGGCAGCGGCGCTGCTCTAGCTCGAGGAGGCTGAGGCTCACTAGGCGGATGGGCATCTTGGTGATCATGTTCACTCGGCCATTGAGGGGGAAGAAGTCGAGCTCCTTGAGGCCAAGCGGGGCGGCGTACTGCGTGGGGGCCTTATACTCGAGGATGAGGCAATTGGGGTGGGCAAAGTCGCGCCCAGGTACCTCCTCTAGGGGGAGGCTGTAGGTCTCCTGTCGCTCGCCCCCGAGCAGCACCCCGATGTGCATCGTGTAGCCCTCGTAGCCGTAGTCGAGCATGCGCTGGGCGATGACGCTCGGCGTATGCTTCTTGTCGGTCAGTACCCCGACCTTAGCCCTGCGCTCGATGAGGGCACGGTCGAACTCGTGCCAAGGGCGTCCCGTCAGCGAGACGACATACATATCGTGGTAGGGCAGGCGCAGCGCATGCGCCAGCATCTGCAGCGAGCTGAAGCTGGGTACGGTGCGCTCGACACGCCCAGGGAACTCGCGCATCAGTGTCGTGGTGAAGCCGAAGAAGAGCGGGTCGCCTGAGGCGAAGACCACGACGGGCGCATCGTGCTGGCGGTATTGAGCGTAGACGTCCTCCAGCGGTACGGTGATGTCGATCCAGAGGGCATCCTCGGGGAGTAAGGCCGCGACGAGCTCGCGGTGACGGCGTCCCCCTGAGAAGATGCGGTGCTGGGCGATGAGGGCCTGAAGGTCTGGGCTGAACTGGGGGGCCTCCTCGTCGTTCATGCCGAGGACGATGAAGGAGAGCCCGCTATCGTGATGCTTCATTGAGCTAGGATATTTGTGGTGATGGTTCTGGATGTAACATCCGCTTGCGCTGCAAAAATACCGCTAATTCTGCGCTTCGCCACATGGACGCTCCGTCAAGCGGCCTCATAAGGCGCTCGGGCGCTCTTTGGCCTCTGCCGAAGTCCAAAGGGGGATGAAGCTCCCTCGGTGTAATCCGTGCGAGCTGTCGCAGGGGCTCGCCTGTCCCTCGTTCACCTCCGAGGGCTACTTGCCTTACTCCTTAGCTTAGCTCCTATAGGCTGGGGTTAGCCCGCTCCCTTATCCTGCGATGCAGCATAGCTATGGGGGAGGGCTCGTGAGGGATATCAGTCAGTCCGCTGAGGAACGTCCGTCACACCTCTGATGGATACCCGTCAGGAGGCTGAGGGCTATCCCTCACGGAGCTGGGATGAGGCTGTCGCCGCGCTGTCGCTTGGCCTCCCTTGGCTCGGCCTAGGCTGGAGGTGAAGTGTAGGCTACGTCTTGGCTGTGCCTTCGCTTTGTCGGGCAGGAGCTTAGAGCGATCTCCCCGCTTTGCTTAAACGCAGCTCTCCTTCCCCAGGATATAGGGCCTTTTAGTCTTTAGCCTAGGAGCTGAAAAAGACGAAGCCCCGAGCGCAGGACTGCACTCGGGGCTTCGTAATGTGGGCTTGCTAAGGAGCGAGCGAGGTGAGCTTACTTGGACTCGGTCACGTTGGGCAGCTCGAGACCGTAGCCCTTCTTGCTGTCGACAGCCTTGAGGAAGGCGCTGAGGACGAAGGCAACGACGCCGAAGCTAGCGAAGATGAGCATCGCCAGCGTGTAGTCCTTAGGCTGGCCCGCAGGGATATCCTTGTTCACGCTGTCCAGTACGCCGCCGATGACCACAGGCACGGACATCAGACCGACGTTCTGTATCCAGAAGATAGCGGAGTACGCAGAGCCTAGTACCTTGCTGTCGATGAGCTTGGGGACGCTGGGCCAGAGGGTGGCTGGAACCAACGAGAAGGAGATCCCGAGCAGGACGATTGCAAGGAAGGCCACCGTAGAGCTACTGCTGCTACCGACCTCGAAGGGGTAGATGGCGAAGATGAGGTGACAGGCGACCATGAGCACGGAGCCTGCGATGAGCATCGTCGCGCCCTTACCCTTGCGGTCGAGGAAGAAGCCGAGGAAGGGCGTGATGATCATAGCCCCAATAGGGAAGTAGCTAAAGAGGTTGGCTGCCTCCTCGAGTGAGAGCCCTACCTTGGCATTGAGCATCTCGGTGGCGAACTTCTGGAAGGGGAAGATCGCCGAGTAGTAGAGGACGCAGAGCAGAGCTACCACCCAGAAGATCCCCTTACCGAAGACCAGCTTGAGGTCGCTGAACTTGAAGGGCTCTTCCTCTTCGCTCTCCTCACCGTCGAGCTCCTTATCCAGCGCCTTGTCCATGAAGCCGTAGACGATGTACAGCAGCAGACCGATGCAGAGCAGCGCTGCGCAGAAGATGACGGGAGCCTGCACGCTGCCCCATTCGGCCGCGATCTTGGGCGAGAGACGGAAGATGGAGAAGACGCCGAAGCGTGCCACGGCCATCTCGATACCCATAGCTAGCGCCATTTCCTTACCCTTGAACCACTTGACGATGGCGCGGGACACAGTGACGCCCGCCATCTCGGTGCCGCAGCCGAAGAGCATGAAGCCGAGGCTCGCACAGAGGGCTGTGGGGGGGAGATTCCAGCCTGCTAGATCCTTGAGAAAGCCTGAGAAGCTATTCATCGCCTCATAGCCGAGGCCTCCGTTCTTGAAGGTCGCGCTGAGGGCATAGACCTTGAGGAGTGCGCCGATGACCATCAGCGAGCCCGAGAGCAGCGCCGTGAAGCGCACGCCCATGCGGTCGAGGATGATCCCTGCGAGGATGAGGAAGCCAACGAAGACATTGAGGAAGAACTCGCTCCCCCCATAGAGGCCGAAAACCGTAGAGTCCCACCCGAGCTCCGTCTCCACCATTGTCTTGACGGGCGAGAGCACGTCGACGAACATATAGGCGAAGAACATCGTGAGCGAGAGGATCACTAGCGCTCCCCAGCGTGCCGCTGGCTTGTCACGCAGCAGCACCTTGGCCGGTGATTGTACTTGTTCCATAGTGAGTAGTTATTTAGTGTTGTGATAGATGCTGATGAGGTCCGCCACGAGGAAGTTGCTCCCCCCGACGAAGATGAGCTCACCCGCTGCTGCTGACGCCTTCGCAGCCTCTAGCGCAGCGCTGATATCAGGGTAGGCCTCGCCTCGGAGGCCGTAGTCCGCAGCGAGCCCCTGCAGCTCTCTAGCTGGCAGCGCCCGTGCGACACGTGCGGCCGTGAAGTAATAACGAGCCTCGGGCGGCAATAGTGCGAGGACGTGGCGGACGTCCTTGTCGCTCACCATGCCGAAAATGATGTGCAGCGGACAGCCTAGAGAGCGTAGCTGCTCGACCACGTAGCGGATGCCGTCCTCATTATGCCCCGTGTCGCAGATGACCCAAGGGGAGCAGCTTAGCGTCTCCCAGCGGCCGCGCAGTCCCGTGAGGGCGCAGACTTCGGCAAGACCTTTGCTGACGGCTTCGTCAGAGAGCTCCAGACCTAGGCGGCGCAGCTCCTCGACGGCAGTGAGGATGGTCGGGAGGTTGTAGCGCTGCGCTGCGCCACCGAGCTCGAAGTATACGGCGCGCTCCGTTTCTCTTTGCCCCTGAGGACGGAGATAGAGGGTCTGCCCTATGGCCTCGGGCTGGGAGCGGACAAAGCGGAATTCTGTGGCAGCGAGCCGTAGTGGGGCTGCTTCCTCCTCTGCACGCCTTCGGAAGGTCTCCAGCACCTCGGGCTCCTCAGCGCGCCCGATGATGACGGGCGTCTGGGGCTTGATGATGCCCGCCTTCTCATGGGCGATCTTCGCCAGCGTGTCCCCTAGGTACTGAGTGTGGTCGAGGCTAATGCCCGTGATGATCGAGAGGATAGGGGAGATGATGTTGGTACTATCCAGTCGGCCGCCCATCCCTACCTCGATGATGGCGTAGTCTACCTGCTGGTCGCGGAAGTAGCAGAAGGCCATGAGCGTCGTGAGCTCGAAGAAGGAGGGCCGTAGCTCCGTGATCTGCGCTCGGGCGCCCTCGGTGAAGCGCACGACGTAGTCCTGGTCAATAGGCTGGCCATTGACGCGTATGCGCTCGCTGAAGTCTAGGAGGTGAGGCGAGGTGAAGAGGCCTACACGGTAGCCCGCAGACTGTAGGATCGCCGCGAGACTATGGGAGGTAGAGCCCTTGCCATTGGTACCAGCTACGTGGATGGAGGGGAAGGCGCGGTGAGGGTGCCCGTAGTGTGCATCCAGCTCGCGCGTCGTATCCAGCCCAGGCTTATAAGCGCTAGCCCCCACCTCTTGGAAGGCAGGGGTAGCGGCATATAGATATTGGAGTGCTTCGGTATAGGTCATGTAGCAGCAGACTCCCCTCTGCTAGGGAAGTAGCTCGGGATGTAGCGCGATGGTCTGCGCTCGGTCAGGGCCGACAGATACTACGGCGATGGGCACCCCGATCTGCTCCTCGATGAAGGCGATGTAGTCCCGCAGCTCCTGGGGGAAGTCCTCGTAGCGCGTCAGCTGCGTGGTGTCGCACTTCCAGCCCTTGAGTTCGGTGTAGTGCGGCTTGACCTCGTCGCTGAGCTCGTAGGGGAAGCTGCGCGTCAGCTCGCCCTTGATCTCGTAGTCGGTACAGACGCGGATCGTGTCAAAGCTATCCAGCACGTCGCTCTTCATCATGATGAGGCGCGTGGCGCCATTGAGCATCACCGTGTAGCGCAGAGCTACCAGGTCGAGCCAGCCGCAGCGACGGCGGCGCCCCGTGACAGAGCCGAACTCATGCCCCAGCGAGCAGAGGCGCTCGCCCGTCTCATCAAAGAGCTCGGTGGGGAAGGGCCCCGAACCGACTCGGGTGCAATAGGCCTTGAAGATGCCGTAGACCTCACCGATATGCCGTGGTGCTACGCCTAGGCCGGTGCAGCAGCCTGCGCTGATGGTGCTGCTCGAGGTGACGAAGGGATAGGAGCCGAAGTCGATGTCCAGCAGTGAGCCCTGGGCTCCCTCCGCTAGGACGCTCTGCCCGCGGTGTAGCGACTCGTTGACGAAGTGCTCGCTGTCTACGAAGGTGAACTCCTGTAGGTAGCGTATGCCCTCCATCCACTGCTGCTCCAGCTCCTCAAGCCCCTCTACGGGGTAGTTCCAGGCACGCAGTAGCGCCAGGTGTCGCTCCTTGGCTGCCTGATAGCGCTCCTCCAGCTGGTGCTCGATGTCGCCTACACGCAGTCCCGTGCGCCCGATCTTGTCCGTATAGGTGGGACCGATGCCCTTGCCTGTGGTGCCGATCTTGGCCGAACCCTTGAGTGCCTCCTGCGCTGCGTCGATGTAGCGGTGCGTGGGGAGGATCAGATGGGCCTTGCGCGAGATAAGGAGACGCTTGCGGAGGTCGTGCCCGCTACGCGAGAGCGCACGAGCCTCCTCGGCGAAGAGGATGGGGTCGAGTACTACACCATTGCCTATGACATTGAGCTTGTCCCCCTGGAAGATCCCCGAGGGGATGGAGCGCAGGATGTACTTCTTGCCCTCGAACTCTAGGGTGTGCCCTGCGTTGGGCCCACCCTGGAAGCGAGCTATGAGGTCATAGGAGGGGGTCAGGACATCGACGATCTTGCCTTTGCCTTCGTCGCCCCATTGCAGTCCGAGCAGGACATCAACTTTCTTCATTATAGTATCGAGTGTGTATCTGTGATTCGTTCGCTTACGGTGAGTCAGTTCGCCTAGCATTGGTGCACCAGCCCAATGAGTGGTGCTACAAATATAGTCATATTTGCTAGGCTATATCCATCCTTTCGCTCGCTTGCTTAGGGTAGCGGTGTTAGAATGCCTCCAGCGTGCCCCTTGCCTTGGGCTAAGAGCGAAGGGACAGCCAAGTCCTAGTGTAGCGCGGCTATGCGGAGGGAGCTTCTGAGGGATATCAGTCAGCTCCTTGAGGGACGTCAGTCACGAGCCTGATGGGTGTCAGTGAGGAGGCTGAGGGATATCCCTCGCGGAGCTGGGGGGTAAGGCGCCGGCCTCGTCCTCGCTCCCTATGCCCCTTGCTAGAAGGTCTCGGGCAAGTCTCTGGTCGCTGACCCTTGGCTTGCTACCCGCCCCAAGATAGGGACGGTGCTACCTGCCCTCGAGCTGGCTCCAAGGTATCTGTGGGGCTTGCGCAGGAGCCCCACGAATCCTTAATGCGAATAGTGCGTCCGCTCGCTAGGACTCTAGCTGTGCCCTGAGCTCAAGTAGACGCTCACGGATCTGGCGTAGCCGTGTGAGCGTATCGAGCTGCGTATCCAGACGCTTCTTGGTACGCTTCAGTTCGTCCTGCGCACCCTCGATGGTGAACTTACGTACGCGCAGTAGATACTGCACGGTACGTATGTTCTCTATATCCTGCTGGGTATAGCGCCTGGCTCCCTTGTCGCAGTGCGCGGGGGCGAGGTGCGGGAACTCCGACTCCCAGTGGCGCAGGGTAGAGACCTGCTCCCCGAGGAGATGGGCGACCTCCTTGATGCGGTAGTAGAGCTTGGAGCCAGCCATAGGGGAAGTCTGACTACAGTAGGGAGACTACAGCTCGGGGATGTAGGTCTCGAGCAGCTTGCAGCTGGGGCTGGGCAGGAGCGTCAGTTCGCTATTCTCAGCAGGGACCAGCGCACTCTGTCCCTGATGGAGCTTGACCTCGTAGCCTGCGGCGTCACGCAGCGTCAGTGCACCCTCCATACAAATGTAGATGACGAAGCTATCCAGGGCGCTCCAGTCGCGGTGGAGTGGAGCGTCGAGGTCGAGGAGCTTGGTCTCGAAGTAAGGACAGGAGACGAGGTCGACGGGCTGATCCTTGGCGGGCGTATAGGCCGTGCGGTAGTCGTCCTGTAGCTGGTAGTCGATGGCATCCTTGGCGAGCTCGGTGTGCAGCTCACGCTTGTTGCCCGCTGCGTCGGTGCGATCGTAGTCGTAGATGCGGTAGGTGATGTTGGAGGTCTGCTGGATCTCGGCGATGAAGCAGCCTGCACCGATGGCGTGGACGCGCCCTGCGGGGAGGAAGAAGACGTCGCCAGGCTTGACCTCGTACTCGGCTAGAGCCTCTACGATCGTACCCTCGGCGATGCGCTTCACGTAGTCCTCGGGTGAGGACTGGACGGCGAAGCCGCTGTAGAGCTTAGCTCCCTCAGCGGCGGAGATGACGTACCACATCTCCGTCTTGCCGAAGGAGTTGTGGCGCTTCATGCCCAGTGCGTCATCGGGGTGCACCTGTATGGAGAGGTAGTCACGTGCGTCGATGAACTTGATGAGCAGTGGGAAGCGGTCACCGAAGCGCGCCTTCACGCGTGCCCCGACGAGGCGGTCGCCATAGGTGCGGAGCAGCTCGTCGAGGTTCTGCCCCTTGAGGGCGCCCTCGGCTACGATGCTGTAGTTGTCATCGACGTGAGAGATCTCCCAGCTCTCGCCCACCTTCTTGTCATCGGGCTCGAGTCCCTTGAAGGGGCGGATGTCTTGGCCTCCCCAGATGACTTCCTTGAGTAGGGGGGCGAAGGTCAGAGGGTATAGTGTCTGCTGTGCCATAGGTCTATAAGTGTTGCTATCAGTAAGTGTTCGTGATTATCCTTGGGTACGCTCCAGCTCGCGGAGGTTCTCCATCTTCTTTCGTTGCATGAATTCGTAGATCCCCTCGAGGTGCTCTGTGACCTTGCCGCCGCCGAACTCGTAGACCTTGCTGACGAGCCCGTCGAGGAAGTCACGGTCGTGCGAGACGAGGATGAGCGTCCCGTCGTAGGCTAGGAGGGCTTGCTTGAGGACCTCCTTAGTCTTCATGTCGAGGTGGTTAGTGGGCTCGTCGAGGATGAGGAGATTGTAGGGCTCGAGGAGCAGCTTGAGTAGCGCCAGACGTGTGCGCTCTCCGCCAGAGAGTACCTTGACCTTCTTGGCCGAGGCCTCTCCACCGAACATGAAGGCCCCCAGTAGGTCCTTGATCTTGGTGCGTATCTCCCCCTCAGCGATGTCGTCTATCGTCTGGAAGACGGTGCGTGTCTCGTCCTCTATGGCCGCTTGGTTCTGGGCGAAGTAACCGATCGAGACGTTATGCCCGAGCGTCAGGGTACCCTCGTGCTCGAGCTCCTTCATGATACAGCGTACCAGCGTACTCTTCCCCTCGCCGTTCTTCCCGACGAAGGCGATCTTGTCTCCACGCTCGATCATCAGGTCGACCCCAGAGAAGATGCGCTTGTCCTCGAAGGCCTTGCCGACGCCCTCCATTTGTACGGGGTAGGTGCCCGAGCGAGGGGCTGGTGGGAAGCGGAGACGGATGGCGGAGCTGTCTATCTCATCGACCTCGACGAGCTCTAGCTTCTCTAGCATGCGCACACGGCTCTGCACCTGGTTGGTCTTGGAGTAGGTGCCCTTGAAGCGCTCGATGAAGTCCTGGGTCTCTGCGATGAACTTCTGCTGCTCCTCATAGGCCTTCTGCTGCTGCTCGCGGCGCTCAGCGCGTAGGCGCTGGTACTCGCTGTAGTTGACCTTGTAGTCATAGATGCGCCCCATGGTGATCTCTAGGGTGCGCGCCGTGATGTGGTCTACGAAGGCGCGGTCGTGGCTGATCACGACGACGGTCTGCCCCGTCTCGATGAGGAAGTCCTCCAGCCACTGGATGGACTCGATGTCTAGGTGGTTGGTCGGCTCGTCCAGGAGGAGGACGTCGGGCTTCTGCAGCAGGAGCTTCGCCAGCTCAATACGCATACGCCAGCCGCCACTGAACTCTGAGGTCTGTCGGTCGAAGTCGCTACGCTTGAAGCCCAAGCCCAGTAGCGTCAGCTCTACGGCCTTGTCGTAGTTGATCTCCTCGATGGCATAGTACTTCTCCCCGAGGGTAGAGACCTCCTCGATGATAGCCATATACTCGGGTCTGTCGTAGTCGGTACGTGTCGTCAGCTGCTCGTTGAGCTCCTCCATGCGTGCCGCCATAGCGTGTATATGGCTGAAGGCCTGCTCTGTCTCCTCGAAGACGGTGCGCCCATCCTCCGTCAGTAGGTGCTGGGGCAGATAGGCTACCTTGACCCCCGAGGGTACGTTGACCTTCCCTCGGGTAGCCTCGCGGGTGCCGCTGAGGATCTTCAGTAGCGTGGACTTCCCCGCGCCGTTCTTACCCATCAGGGCTATACGGTCCTTGGGGTTGATGACGAAAGAGATGTTGGAGAATAGGGGAGCGCCACCGATCTCAACGGTGAGCCCATCGACAGATATCATATAGAATATATGGGTAGTAAAGGTCTGCGGGGATCGTGCCGCAGGGCGGGGTGAGGCGGCCTCGAGGGGATAGCTAGACTAGCGCCGCTGCACGCAGGCGGGCGGCCATGTCGGCGAGCTCATCCTGGCTCGGCTGTAGCTTCTTCTTGAGGTCGATGTCCCCCTCGGTGTTAATGGGGACCAGGTGGATGTGGGCATGATTGACCTCTAGGCCAAGGACGAGGACAGCCACCTTGCGGCACTGGGTCACGGCCTTGATCTGGGCTGCGACCTGCTTGGCGAAGATCATCATACGCCCGAGGAGCTCGTCCTCGAGGTCGAAGAGGTAGTCCTCCTCTAGGCGAGGGATGACGAGCGTATGCCCCATCTTCAGGGGGGCGATGTCGAGGAAGGCATAGAACTCCTCGCTCTCAGCGACGCGATGCGAGGGGATCTCCCCCTCTATAATGCGGGTGAATAGGCTAGGCATAGTGTGTACGGTCTGTGTGGAGGGTACTAGAAGCTGATCTCGAGGATCTCGAGAGAGAGCAGTCCGCCAGGGGTCTGTACCTCGACGACATCCCCGACCTTGCGTCCCATGAGGCCCTTGGCAATGGGGGTATTGACGGAGATCTTCTTCTCCTTGAGGTTGGCCTCAGAGTCCGAGACGAGTGTGTAGACGAGCTCTGCCTTGGTCTTGGTGTTGCGGATGCGCACCTTGTTGAGGATCTGCACGGCCTCGGTGCCGAGGCGTGATTCGTCGATGATGCGGGTGTTGGCTAGCGTGGCCTTGAGCTGTGAGATCTTGGCCTCGAGGAGCCCTTGGGCTTCCTTGGCCGCGTCGTACTCGGCGTTCTCAGAGAGGTCGCCCTTATCTCGGGCCTCTGCGATCTGGCGGGAGATCTCGGGGCGCTGGATGGTCTCCAGCTCGTTGATCTCGGCGACGAGCTTGTCATAGCCCGCCTTGGTCATATAGTTGTATGCCATAGAAGGGAGGGAGTTCCTATCGACTCCGTTCGTTGTGATTACTCGGGATGATTACAATAGCGAACCCTACTCCAGCCAGTTAGCCGTCGTAGGGTTCATAAACAAAGGTACGACAATTATCCGAATAGCTCTTGGCAGGGCGTACGCTTTGTCTTGAGCCCGCATTCGTCCCTCTAGAGACAGCATCGCTACAAGCAGAGCTGGATGGCTTGTCTCTTCCGCTTTGGGCTGAGCTGCGTAGCTCCGAGCATAGCCTCGCCCATGCCCTCCCAGCGGAGTGCCTCGGGAGGTGGAGTAGGGCGGCAGCTCAGTCCTAGCTCGGTGAGGGATACCCCTGAGCCTCGCTGACCGATATCCCTGAGCTGCGTGACTGACGTCCCTCAGTCGCCTCACTGATATCCTTCGGGAGGCCTCCCCCTTAGCTCGCAGCATCGCTGCGTCTTGTCCCCCCCCTGTGCTGTCTATATAATGTAGAGGAGGAGCCAAGGGAATCATCAGGCCTCAGCGCTGAGCTCGTACCGCTCGGACTGGCATAGGCGCGGCTTTTTTGCTACCTTTGCTCCTGCAAATAGAGCGAGATCAGGATGATCCGCTACGGACTTGGGAGACTAAGTCCTACACTTATCTAAGAATGAGAAGGATTAACTCACTGCTCCTTCCGCTCCTGATGGGGGCGGGACTGCTTAGCCTTGGGCTGGGCAGCTGTGGCGTATCTAAGCAACACACTCCGGCTGGGCTAGCAGAGGCTAGCGACCGCTACGTCGTCGTACTCTCACTTGATGGCTTCCGTGCCGACTATCAGGGGCGGGCACATACACCGAACCTTGATCGTATGGATGCCGAAGGGCTGTCGGGTCGCTTCCGTCCGTCCTATCCTACCCTTACCTTCCCCAATCACTATGCGATGGCCACGGGGCTGTACCCGAATAACCATGGGCTCGTGGGCAATGAGTTCTGGGACGAGCGTGGTGCGCACTATAAGCTGGGGGATCGCGCCGCTGTCGCCGACCCAGCCTTCTACAAGGGCGAGCCTCTGTGGAATGTAGTCCGTCGCCACGGGATGAAGTCCGCGAGCTTCTACTGGGTCGGGAGTGAGACCACCGTCGGCGGGCATCAGCCCGATCGCTGGAAGAAGTTCGACGACAAGGTACCCTATACCGACCGCGCTGACTCGGTGCTGGCTTGGCTCCAGCTCCCCGAGGCGGAGCGCCCCCGTCTCCTGATGTGGTACATCGAGGAGCCCGACCATACGGGACATCACGAGAGTCCCGAGTCGCCGAAGACGCTACGCATGGTAGAGAAGATGGACTCCGTCGTCGGCTACTTCCGTCAGCGCCTAGCCCAGCTACCGCTCGCACACAAGGTGGACTTCATCCTCGTGTCGGATCACGGGATGGCGAGCTTCGACAAGAGCAAGGCGGTGAACCTGGCGGACTACCTCCCCTTGGATAGCTTCGAGCACGTCGCCACGGGTCCCTTCACCCACCTCTATCCGAAGAAGGGCTACACCGAGACGGCCTACCGCATCCTCAAGCGTGTGCCTCATGTAGAGGTCTATCGCAAGGGGGAGCTGCCTCAGAGCCTACACTTCGGCTCCAGCCCTCGTATCGGGGAGCTGGTCGTCAAGGCCGATCTCGGGACGCAGATCTACTTCAGTCCTCGGGGTATCCCTGCCCAGAGCTTAGCGGCAGGGCATGGCTTCGACAACAAGCACGAGGAGATGCTGGCGGTCTTCAAGGCCGTTGGGCCAGACTTCGAGGCGGGGCGTCGTATCGCTCAGCCTATCCCCAACATCACGCTCTATCCATTGGTCTGCCGTCTCCTCGGGATCACTCCGGGGAAGCACGACGCTGATCCGAAGCTCGCCGAGCGCCTCATCAAGAAGTAAGACTACCATGTACGTAGCCCAGGCCAAGCGCAAGGAGAACATCGTCGAATACCTGCTCTACATGTGGCAGGTGGAGGACCTCATCCGTGCTGCAGGTGTAGACATGGAGGGCGTGGAGCGGCTCATCTTGCCCCGCTATGGCGAGCGCAGTGAAGCTGAGCGCCGTGAGCTCTACCGCTGGTACTCCGAGCTGGTGGACATGATGCGCGCCGAGGGCAAGCAGCAAAGTGGCCACCTGGACGTCCATCGCATCGTGCTGCTGCAGCTGGAGGAGCTCCATCGCCGTCTGCTGGCCAATAGTGAGGACTACGTCTACTCGGGGATGCACCTGCAGATCCTCCCTGCCCTCATCCAGCTACGCGCCAAGGGTGCCAAGGAGGAGAGCGAGCTGGAGACGGCGCTCAGTGCCGTCTATGGCTACCTTACCCTGACGCTCAAGGGGCAGGAGATCTCCGAGGAGACACGGCAGTCGATGAAGCAGATCAGCTCCTTCCTCGCCCTGCTGGCCCACCGCTACCAGATGGAGCAGACGGGCAGTGATCTAGAGCCTCAGGCCTAGTCTTGCCCCCACTCAGAATAGACACAAGAATCGTAATGAACGAGTATAAGGACGAAATAGACCAGCGGCGAACCTTCGCCATCATCAGCCACCCGGACGCCGGGAAGACGACCCTAACCGAGAAGCTCCTGCTCTTCGGGGGGGCTATCCACGTAGCAGGAGCCGTCAAGAGCAACAAGATCAAGAAGACGGCCACCAGTGACTGGATGGAGATCGAGAAGCAGCGTGGGATCTCTGTGGCGACGTCCGTCATGGGCTTCGAGTACGCGGGGCATAAGATCAATATCCTCGACACCCCAGGGCACCAGGACTTTGCTGAGGATACCTTCCGTACGCTCACAGCCGTAGACAGCGTCATCATCGTCATAGATGGAGCCAAGGGGGTAGAGGCACAGACCCGTCGCCTGATGGAGGTCTGCCGTATGCGCAAGACGCCCGTCATGGTCTTCATCAACAAGATGGACCGCGAGTGTCAGGACCCCTTCGACCTCCTGGACGAGATCGAGCAGGAGCTGCAGATACGCGTCCGTCCCCTCTCCTGGCCCATAGATATGGGGCAGCGCTTCCGTGGGGTCTACAATATCTACCAGCAGGGGCTGAACCTCTTCACGCCCGACAAGCAGCGCATCACCGAGAGCGTCTCCATCGCGGATATCCATTCTCCTGAGCTGGAGCAGCACATCACGGCAGAGCAGGCCGAGCGTCTGCGCGCCGACCTGGAGCTAGTGGATGGCGTGTACCCAGAGTTCGATCGGACGGAGTACCTAGCGGGCGATCTCGCTCCTGTCTTCTTCGGCTCGGCGCTGAATAACTTTGGAGTGCAGGAGCTGTTGGACTGCTTCGTCGAGATCGCCCCCTCGCCGCGCCCCGTCCGTGCCGAGGAGCGCGAGGTGTCCCCTTACGAGCCTGCCTTCACCGGCTTCGTCTTCAAGATCCACGCCAACATGGATCCCAATCACCGCAGCTGTATCGCCTTCGTCAAGATCTGCTCGGGGCGCTTCGAGCGCAACGCTAGCTACAAGCACGTGCGCCTAGGCAAGCAGTTTAAGTTCAGTAGTCCCACAGCCTTCATGGCCCAGCGCAAGGAGACGGTAGAGGAGGCCTATGCGGGTGATATCATCGGCCTGCCTGATACGGGCAACTTCCGTATCGGCGACACGCTCACTGCAGGCGAGGAGCTGCACTTCCGCGGCCTGCCCAGCTTCTCCCCCGAGCTCTTCAAGTACATCGAGAACCAGGATCCGATGAAGACCAAGCAGCTCGCCAAGGGCATCGACCAGCTGATGGGAGAGGGTGTCGCACAGCTCTTCACCAATCAGTTCAACGGGCGCAAGATCATCGGCACCGTAGGGCAGCTGCAGTTCGAGGTCATCCAGTACCGCCTATTGCACGAGTATGGGGCTGCCTGTCGCTGGGAGCCCGTCAATCTCTACAAGGCCTGCTGGATCGAGTCCGACGACCCTGCCGAGCTCGAGAACTTCAAGCGCCGTAAGGCCCAGTACATGGCTAAGGACCTCGCTGGCCGTGACGTCTATCTGGCCGACTCGGGCTATGTGCTGACGATGGCCCAGCAGGACTTCCCCAAGATCCGCTTCCACTTCACCTCGGAGTTCGGAGGTGCTGACGTTTAATACCCACCCAACACGTAATATTCACTAACACCCTTCTCTCATGAAGACAAGAAAGTTGCTCTCCGTCGTGGCGCTTGCGGCGACGGTGGCGCTCACGGTCTGCGCCTGCGGAACCGTGAAGCTGAAGAAAAACACCAAGACACACATCATCGAGACGGTCGTGCCTAAGCGTCCCGCTGGGCAGAAGGACGTCCTGGGGCTGCGCCTTGCCCCCATGCCCGTGGTGCGTGTAGGCTTCATCGGCCTCGGGATGCGCGGTCCCGGCGCTGTCGAGCGCTTCACACACCTTGATGGCGTCCAGATCAAGGCCCTCTGCGACCTCCATCCCGAGCGCGTGGCCAAGAGCCAGAAGTACCTCGAGAAGGCAGGCCTGCCTGCAGCCACCGAGTACAGTGGTAGCGAGGATGCCTGGAAGAAGCTCTGTGACCGCGATGATATCGACCTCGTCTATATCGCCACTGGGTGGCAGCACCACGCAGAGATGATGATCTACGCCATGAACAAGGGCAAGCACGTCGCCTGTGAGGTGCCCGCCGTCATGACCCTCAAGGAGGCTTGGGACGTCGTCAACACAGCCGAGCGCACCCAGCGTCACTGCATGATGCTGGAGAACTGTGTCTACGACTTCTTCGAGCTCACGACGCTCAACATGGCTCAGCATGGCCTCTTCGGCGAAGTGCTGAGCGCTAAGGGCGGCTATGTTCACAACCTCGAGCCCTTCTGGAAGTACTACGATGCCAACTGGCGTCTGGAGGCCAACATCGGCTTCCGTGGCGACATCTACGCTACGCATGGCCTTGGCCCCGCCTGCTGGGTGCTCAACATCCACCGCGGCGACCGCATGGACTACCTCATCAGCATGGACGTCCCCGCTACGACCCTTCCCCGCTTCATGCGTGAAGAGATGAAGATCGAGAACCCCCAGGTCAAGAACGGCGAGATGACGCAGACGCTCATCAAGACTGTCAAGGGCAAGACCATCTATCTCGAGCACAACGTCACCTCCTACCAGCCCTACAACCGCTACTACCAGGTTATCGGCTCGGACGGCTTCGCTAACAAGTACCCCAAGCAGGGCTATTGCCTCCGTCCTACCGAGGAGTCTAAGTCTGCCGTCCCCAACCACGAGGACCTCAAGAGCCACGACTACGTCAGCGATGCTACGCGTGATGCGCTGATGAAGAAGTACCAGCACCCCATCCACGCTGAGATCGCTGAGAAGGCGAAGAAGGTCGGTGGTCACGGTGGTATGGACTTCATCATGGACTATCGCCTCATCTATTGCCTGCACCATGGCCTACCCCTCGATATGGACGTCTATGACCTAGCCGAATGGTCTTCTATCGGTGAGCTCACGGAAATCTCGCTGAATCACCACTCCGCTCCCGTAGCAGTGCCTGACTTCACGCGCGGTGCGTGGAATCGCCTCAAGGGTCTCCAGCTGTACTACGCTAAGTAAGGCTTAGCAAGGAGCGGACAGCCGCTTGCTGTCCCTCAAAGGACTAGGCCCCGCGAGCTCGAGTAGCTCGCGGGGCCTAGTCTTTTGCTTTTAGGTAGGTGGGGGCTAAGCGCTCCAGTAGCACCCGCGTAGGACAAGCCGCGTAGGGATCAAGCGCTGGGTATCGTGTCTTGCTTTTCCATCCTAAGGCTAGCCCTACAGGAAAGACTGCAAGGCCTTGTCCAAAGCCGCCCCGTAGTAGGAGGAGGGGTGGAGCAAGCCAACAGTCTTCACTTAGCTCTCTGAGGGATATCTCTCAGCCCTCTGACTGATATCCCTCAGGACTCCCTTCCCCTAGCTCATAGTACGCTGGGAGGCCTTTCTCCCTTCGATCTGAGACAAGGTGGGGGAGGAGTGAGACTATGGTCTTTTGGCCGCGGAGGAGTGGGCGAGAGGCCTACTGACGGAAGAAGCTATTGAGGCGCTGCACGGCCTCGTTGAAGCGTCGACTGTCGATCTTGTAGTCTAGGATGGGCTTCATCTTAGGGTCGTAGACCTCTAGAGCGCCCTCGGCGGTCTTCTCGAGGATGGTGTCTCCCTCGATGATGAAGGCGTAGTTGAGGTTACTGCCGACGATGTGCCAAGTGCGTGGCGTGGGGTCGCTGAGTAGGCGTCCCATGCTGTAGTCGCTTGGGTCGTTCTTCACGCCCAGCCAGTCGTGCATCAGGGTCGCCACGAGGTCGTAGTGCGTGGTGCGGTAGTCGATGTGCCCCGGCGCCTGCCCAGGGAAATGGCAGATGAAGGGTACGCCGAGCTGCGGGTCAGCGAAGTTGCTGTTGTGTCCCCAGTAGTTGCGGCCGCTCTCGTTGAACTCCTGCCCGTGGTCTCCCGTGAGGATGACGATAGTATTCTCCAGCGCGCCCGAGCTCTGGAGCGAGCCGAAGATGCGCCCGAGCAGCAGGTCATCCTGGTAGCAGGTGTTGCGGTAGAGGTTCCACATCGGCGTGGGATCGCTGTCCTTGCTGAGGCGGGTGTAGTCGGCGAATTCCCAGGCGGGAGAGAAGCGCTGGTTGAGCTCCTTGGGCAGCTCGAAGCTGTGAGGCAGGTCGAAGAAGAGGAAGGAGAAGAGCGGGCGCCCCGAGGCCTGGCGCTGGGGGAGCTCGGAGAGGTAATCCTCGGTGAGGCGTCTATCACGCTCGAGCGAGCTGGCGCCGGGGGTGGAGGTACGCAGCCCAGGGATCTGCTTGAAGAGGACGCTGGCGAAGTTGGGGTTCTCCAGTGTCGCGCTGGGATAGGCACGCATATCGTACCCGAGCTCGCTGAGCCGGCTGATGAGTAGCGGCTGTACGTGCGAGGCCTCGAACTCCTCCCAGTAGTAGCAGCTGAGGCCGAAGAAGAGCCCATAGACTCCGCTACGGGTGCCATTGCTGGCACTCTTGTGATCGGTGTACCACTGGCTACGCTGAGCAAAGGCGTAGGTCGCGGGCATGGTCTCGGGGGTGAGCGCACGCTTATTCCACGAGTCGAGGAGGATGATGAGGATGTTGGGCAGCTGCTTGGGCTGCTCCTTCACTAGCGGACGGCGAGGATAGTTCACCAGCCCAGAGCCACCGCGCTGGAGCGCCTCTAGGTCACTGGGCGAGTGGAAGCCTAGGCGCAGCATCAGACTGTAGGAGGTCGTGGGGAAGTAGTAGGGGAGGAGCTTGGCGCTGCGTACGATGGAGGGGCGCGAGACGAAGGCGCCGTAGATGTGCATCAGATGGGCCAGCAGCGTCGCACCCAGGATCAGTCCTAGCCCCCAGCCCCAATAGGCACGCCCATGACGGCGCCACAGCCAGCTCGCCAGGAGATAGATGCCGAGGCTCAGTAGGCCTATCCCGAGGAGTAGCATCCCCTCGCGCAGGTAGAGCGCGGTATCGAAGTTGAAGACCTCACCCGCTCCTGGGCCGAAGACCATATTGAGGATGAAGCCATTGATGTGGAAGCGGTAGATCGCGTAGACCTGAGCATCGAGCTGGCAGAGGATACTCATCAGGCCCGTGAGCAGCGTCTGTACCCAGAGCGCATAGCGGCCTGGCCGTAGGGCGATGAGGAGGCTCGCGATGAGGTAGGCAGGGAGCATCAGACAGCCCGCATGGGAGAGGCAGGAGGCTAGATAGAAGGTGTAGCCGAGCGCATCCATCAGCTCCATCGTCGTGCTGCCTAGGAGCTGGAGGAGGAACTGCAGGGCTAGGAGCAGCGTCCCGCCTAGGTAGAGGAGGAAGCCCTGCTGGAGGAGGCCGCGTCTCTGAGTCGTGGGGCTCATGCGTATCATTCGTCTATTGGCTGGGTGATAGGATAGCACGCGGGGCGGCAGGCTGATATCCAGTTGCCGCCCCGCGCTGCTGTGCTAGGAGTGGGGAGCAGCCTGTGACGGCTGCTGTACATTACTTGATGACGAGCTGCTCGAAGCCTGGGCTCATCACCGTATGGTAGCCTCCCTCGGGGTTGCCGAGGATGAGCATATACTCCACACCAGGGAAGTGGCGGATGAGTGCAGGCACCTCGCTGGCCTGACGCGTCATACAGGCGGTGGCCAGACCATCGGCGAGCATGCAGCTCGGGGCGATGATCGTCGCGCTCAGCACGTCGGTCTGCATGGGGTAGCCACTCTTGGGGTCGATGGTGTGGGCGTACTTCTTCCCCTTGATGATCTTGTAGTTGCGGTAGTTACCCGAGGTCGCCAGACCTCCTGCATCCTGGGGAAGACGGATGCGTAGCTCGTAGTCATTGACGCTCCCTGAGGGGTCGTCTATGGGCTTATCGATACCGATGACCCAGCGTTCGCCCTGGGGGTTCTTCCCCTGGAAGGCGATCTCTCCGCCCAGCTCGACGAGGTAGTTGCTGGCTCCTCGCTCCTTGAGGAGGCGCCCCACAAGGTCGGCGCAGTAGCCCTTGGAGATGGAGGAGAAGTCGATCTTCATACGTGGATCAGCCTTCAGCATCTGTGCTCCATTGAGCTGCACCTTTTGGTAGCCGACCAGCTGACGTACGCTGTCGACGATGTGCGAGGTGATGCTGTCGCCCTTCTTCTCGAAGCCGAAGCCCCAGAGATTGATCAGCGGCGCGCAGGTCACATCATAGCTGCCCTCCGTGTGACGCGAGATCTCGACCGACTGTAGGAAGACTTCGCGGAGCATCGAGTCCGTCTCGGAGGATTCGTTGCGATTGATCGCAGCGATGAGACTGGTGGAGTCGAAGGGGTTCAGCGAGTGGCTGAAGGAGTGAAAGGTCGAGTCGATCGCCTTGCTGTAGTCCGTGCCTAGATCGTACTGGATGGAGAAGTAGGTGTGGAAGACTTCGCCTGTGAGCTTCGTGTACTGACTGCGCTTGGTGCTGCCCGAGCAGGCGCTGAGTAGCGCCAAGAGCCCGAGCCCATAGATACTGATACTACGACGTAGCTGATTCATGACGATATGGTCTATGATGTGAGGTATAGGGATGTCAGCTGCTGTGGGAGGGGCTAGAGCTCCTCCTCGATCTTATAGTCGTTGCGGTCCTGAGACTGGCGGGCGAGCAGCTCAGCGATGAAGCCCGCTAGGAAGAGCTGCGTCCCGATGATCATTGCGGTAAGGGCGATGAAGAAGTAGGGACGGCTCGTGACGAGCGGCGCAGGGGTATTCGTCCAGATGTGGAAGAGCTTGCTCCCCAGTACTACCAAGAGGGCGATGAAGCCAATGACGAACATCAGGCTTCCCCCGAGGCCGAAGAAGTGCATCGGCTTACGGCCGAAGGTGGAGGTAAACCAAAGGGTGATGAGGTCGAGGTAGCCGTTGACGAAGCGGCTGAGCCCGAACTTGCTCTCGCCATACTTACGTGCCTGGTGCTGGACGACCTTCTCGCCGATGCGGGAGAAGCCCGCTACCTTCGCCATGTAGGGGATGTAGCGGTGCATGTCGTTGTAGATCTCGATGCTCTTGACCACCTCAGCGCGATAGGCCTTGAGCCCGCAGTTGAAGTCGTGTAGGTTATGTATGCCCGAGAGATGACGGGCCGTAGCGTTGAAGAGCTTGGAGGGGAGATTCTTGCTCAGCACGGGGTCGTAGCGCTTCTGCTTCCAGCCGCTCACGAGGTCGTAGCCCTCCTCGCGTATCATACGATAGAGCTCGGGGAGCTCGTCAGGGCTGTCCTGCAGGTCGGCATCCATGGTGATGACGACATCGCCCTTGGTGCGCTCGAAGCCGCACTGCAGCCCAGGGGACTTCCCATAGTTGCGGCGGAACTTGATGCCACGCACGGCAGGGTTAGCCGCCTGCAGCTGCTTGATCACCTCCCAGGAGGAGTCCGTGCTGCCGTCATTGACGAAGATGATCTCGTAGCTGTAGCCGTGTGCCTCCATGACCCGGCGTATCCAGGCCTCGAGCTCGGGGAGTGATTCGGCTTCGTTGTATAGAGGGATGACGATGGATATATCCATAGTGGTATGCTGGTGGAGATAAGGGCGCTATTGGTAGAAGGGGCGCTGTCGTAGGGCAAGCCCTACAAGGGCTCCCCATACGAGGCCCAGGAAGAGGGTGAAGCAGTAGTCTACCCAGAGCCACTGCCATAGCGGAGTCGCCTCGAGGCTAGCCAGCGACTCCTGTAGCTGCTGCCCTAGCGCCTGAGGCTGATTGCTCAGCATCTCGTGGAGCTGATCGAGGATCTCGGGGATGAAGTAGCGGAAGTAGAAGTACTGCGGGATCAAGGCGAGGATCCCCCCGAAGACGTGCTGGCGCAGGGTATAGCTCAGCCCCTGGAGCCAGCTGAAGCCCGTGCTGGGCGTGGCTACCTGATCGCGGTAAGCCTTGGTGAGGCGATAGGCGGTATAGGGTATGAGGATGAGCCCAGCAAAGTAGATGAGGCTGAAGAAGGGGTAGCCGAGGCCTAGGATGCGGGCAAGGTAGGTCAAGCAGAGGACGCTGCCGAGCTTGAGCCCGTCGCGGGCAATAGAGGCTGTGGGCTTGAGTTTATCTTGTTCTTGGGTGCTCATGTGGTGCGCTTTATTCGCCACAAAGGTAGTACATATCGCTCTATCCCTCAAGCGTCACCGCTCGCTAGGCGTGGCTGAGGCCTCTGCCCTGTCACCCCGTTAGGGGCAGCCCCGCCGAGCACTTGTCGCGAGGCTAAGGGGCCGCGCGAGGCCTTAGCCCCCCCTGCCGCCCCTCGTGAGGGATACCCCTCAGCCTCCTGATGGCTATCCCTCACACACGTCACGGACGTCCCTCAGTGCGCTGACTGATATCCCTCAGCGCGCTGCTCCTTGTGCCTGAGGAGTATGGGGAGCTTAGTGGGTACTTCGCTGGAAGTAAGCTGAGGGGAAGGGACAAGGGGGAGCGGGATGCCTCCACTTGGGCAGGGAAGTGCGCTTCCCTAAGGGAGGAAGTGCGTGCTCCCCGTGTTGCCCCGTTCGGAAGGGGTATAGCTCGTCCTCCTGCGCCAAGGCGCTGGATGAGGTCTAGGGGCAGATGTAGCGGGAGGAACTAGAGGGGGTCCACGTCATAGGTGATCTGTACGCGGCGGCTTTCTGGGTAGCTGCTGTAGAGATGAGCGCGGGCGGTGGTGAAGGCGACACGCTCCTCACTATAGCTGCAGCCGAAGGGACGGCGTACGGTGATCTGACGCTGGTAGAAGCCCTCGACGCGTCCGACGGAGGGGACGAGGGCTTCACTGACTTCGCCCTGAGGTAGGAGGGCTCTGAGCGACTGGTGTAGGATGAGCCCGACCCGCGCCAAGAGCTCAGCATCCCGTGCCCGTAGCTGGACGTAGGTGATACGCCAGAAGGGCGGGTAGTGGAGCTCCTGTCGCTCGACGAGTGTCTTGCGGATGAAGCGCTCATAGTCGTCGCTACGCAGCTCCGAGAGGAAGGGGCTATCGGGGGAGGAAGTCTGTAGGAGGAAGTCCGTGGGCTCGGTGTGGGCACCCTGCGCCGTGCGCAGGCGTAGCTGGTAGAGCAGCTGGAAGGCGCGCTCCTCAGAGCGGAAGTCGGGGTAGCCTAGGATGGCATCGAGCTGGATGACGGCCACGAGCCCGAGGTCGCGCCACACGTCCTGCCCCTTGATGAGCTGCGTACCGATGAGGATGTCTACATCGCCCCGCTCCAGCTGCTGCTGTATCTCCAGCTGGCGGCGACGCGAGGAGAGGGTATCGCTATCTATACGCAGGATCTGGCGCTCGGGGAAGAGCCGCTGCAGCTCCTCCTCCACGCGCTCGATGCCGTAGCCTACCTGGCGCAGGGCGGGGCGTGTCTCCCCGCGTCTGGTCGTGATGCTGTCGGTGCCACAGCTGGGGCAGCACTCGGGTAGCGCCTCGCTATGGCCGCAGTAGTGGCAGAGTAGGGCGTGGCGCGCTCGGTGGTAGGTGAGGCTGACGTCACAGTTGGGGCAGAGGATGCGTGAGCCACAGCTGTCGCAGAGGATGTAGGGGGCGTAGCCTCGTCTATTCTGTACCAGCAGCACAGGGCGTCCAAGGCCGAGCTGCCGCTGGATCTCAGCGTAGAGCGGCGGCGAGATCATCGAGCCATAGGGCATATCATGGCTCCGCCTGAGGCCCGACAGATCGATGACCCCGAGCTGGGGTAGGGGGGCAAGGGTAGCCTCGGGCTCGGGGCGCAGCAGCTGATACTTACCGCGGAGGGCGTGGAAGAGGACTTCGGCCGAAGGGGTCTCCGAGGTCAGCAGCACCTTAGCTCCGAGCTCGTGGGCGCGCCATAGCGCCACATCTCGAGCGTGGTAGCGGGGGGCTGTGAGCTGCTGCTTGTAGAGGTATTCGTGCTCCTCGTCGACGATGATGAGCCCGAGGCGGGGCAGGGGGAGGAAGATCGCGCTACGTGTGCCGAGGACGACGGTGGGCTCCTCTAGAGAGGCCAGGCGCTGGTAGGTCTCCACGCGCAGTGCCTCGGAGAGGAGGCTATGGTAGGGGTAGTAGGCGTCGGGGAGGAGGCGCTCCAGGCGCTGCTGTAGCCCGAAGTGCGCCCCTATGGAGCCTGCGGCCGCACTTAGGATGAGCACCTGCTGCCCTGCCGCTAGGGCCTGCTGTGCCTGGGCGACGATGAAGTCCTCTGTCCCCTGGCGGCTATTCCCCCAGTAGAGCGTCACCGGGGTTGTGAGGGGAGGGACATTAGTCGCCGTCATGGGGGCTTCGTCCTCGGCGTGCAGCTGCTGCCTGAGGCGACTTTTCGGGAGCTCGAGGAGCTCAAGGATTCCCTTATCGACAAGCGCCTTGAGGGGTGCATTGCCCTGGGGGAGGTGCTCTAGGAGCAGCGCTCGGTGTAGGGGCTCCTCTAGGGACGAGCCTGCCTGCTGGTGCAGCTCGAGGAAGCGCTCCAGCAGCTGAGCTTGGCGTGGGGCACGCCGTAGTGCGTCATAGGCCTCGGCGAGTAGCCCTTCGTCCTGACGGTAGGGCTCGGCGAGGCGGAGGTAGCGCTCTAGTCTCGGCTTATACTTCGTCTGCAGCTGTTCCTCCGTGGTGAGGGCTCCGAGGCTCAGCAGGTGGAGTATAGGCTGCGTCAGCCTACGCCCGAGCTGGAGCTCCAGCTGCTGTATGGAGAGGGGACGTGCGGCAGCAGACAGCAGGTCGAGGAGGCGACACTCGAGCTCGCTGAGGGCTGTCTCCGCTGTGAAGTCCTCATTGAGGAGGAGCATCGTCTTACTCTCGGGCAGGAGCGCCGAGGGCAGGGCTACACGCAGGACGGAGCCCAGGGGGCAGCAGTAGTAGTAGCTCATCCATTGCCACTGCCGTAGCTGATCGGCAGGCACCAGCGGCTCAGCGTCAAGGACCTGCTCGATGGGGCGGAGCCTCTGCCCCCCAGCCTCCTCCTCGGCCAAAGGCTGTAGGCGAAGGATGACGGCCGTGTAGTAACGCTTGGTACCGAAGGGGACGACGACACGACAGCCAGGGGCGAGCTGCGGATAGCGCGCCAGCAGTTCGTCGGAGACAAGGTAGCTGTAGCTACCCTCTACGGCTAGGGGGATGATGAGCTCTGCCTGATACATCGTGCGGCTGGGGGCTTAGAAGGGATAGCCGATGGCTAGGTGGTAGCCGATGGCGTCCTTGAAGCGCGGGATATTGTACCAGCCCCTGCGCTCGGTAGCATAGGGTAGATGCAGCCCTATGCCGACGTCGAAGCGCACGACGAGGAAGGATAGATCGTAGCGCAGCCCTGCCCCCGTACCCACGGCGATCTGATCCAGCAGGCGGGGCAGCGAACCCGCCTCGGAGAGCGCAGCCCCAGGGCGCGAGGCGTCGGGGCGTAGGAGCCATACGTTGCCCGCGTCGAGGAAGACCGCGGCGTGGCAGTCGCCGAAGAGACGGCCGCGGTACTCGAGGTTCGCCTCGAACTTGAACTCCCCGACGCGATCCATGAAGGAGTAGGCATTCTCATCCTCCGTGCGGAAGCGCCCTGGGCCGATGCTGCGCACGGTGAAGGCACGTATGCTGTTGGCCCCTCCGACGTAGAACTGCTCGATGTAGGGTGCCGTCGTCGCATTGCCATAGGCATAGAGCGCGCCCGTAGCTAGACGTGTGGCGATCGTCTGATTGCGATCGATACGCCAGGAGTAGCGCATATCCAGCGCTGCCTTGACGAACTGAGCGAAGGGCACACCGAAAAGCTTCTTCGTCTCGCCGTAAGGGCGGCCAGAGAGGCTCTCTAGGGCATTGACGACGTTTCCTGCCTCGCTGACCTCGCCGAAGAGCTGCAGGAAGTGCGGGCTCTGCTCGGGCTGATGCGTGTAGGTGAAGTAGTAGGCGAGCTTGGGGATGAACTGATTGCGCAGCGAGAGGCCGAGGGCGGGATTCTCCTCGAGGAGCTTGTCGAAGCGTGCCGTCGTATGTGACAGCTGGGTATAGCTTAGGCTCAGGGGAACCAGCCTATGGCTCCAGCGCTCCGAGGGCTGGAAGCTGTACTCCATCGATAGGGAGAGCGAGCGCAGCGTATAGTAGCGGGCATGGTTGATGGCCTGCGCCCCGAGCTTGAAGCTCGTGCTGGTGGGGTACTTGTAGTAGCTGTCCAGCATGCTGGGGAAGAGAATCGTCGGGAAGACGAGGCTAAGGTCGCCGCCGAGCTGATAGCTATTGATGGAGACGGAGCTCCCGTCGGATGGGCTACGTCCCGTCTGCCACTCATAGGAGCCGTAGAGGTTCGCCGAGAGGCGTTCCCCGCCACCGAAGAGGTTGTTGCGATCGAGTGAGAGGGATACCCCAGGGCCCATATAGTTGTTGGACTTCTTCATCATCGCCGCCCCGATATAGGCGGACCAGGGGCGGCTGGGGCGTAGGAGGACCATGAGATCAAGGTCGCCTATACTATCCATCACCGAGGGGAAGCTACGGCGTAGGCTGTCGCTCGCAGTGCTATCGGCACTAGCATTACCCTTCGTCTCCTCCCGCTTGGAGAAGTAGAACTCAACCGAGGAGAAGGCCCCGAGGTTATTGAGCGCCGCTAGGGTGCTCGCCTCCTCGCTGCTTTTATAGATCGCCTGGGGCGTCATGCGGATACGAGAGGCAAGCATCCGAGGACGTACGAGGGGCTTGTCCGTGTAGTAGAACTTCAGCCCTGGCCCTAGGTCTACGCTATCGGTAGCAAGTGAGCCGAGACGCTCATTGTCATCGGGCAGTAGGCGTAGCTGGATATCTCCGACGCGCCACTGCCTTAGGGCTTCGGAGGGCGTATCAGGGGCTAGGCGCGTGCGCAGAGCTACGTGCCCGGGCTTCTGTAAGGTGTCCGCCTCGTAGGTGATGTAGTCGCTCTTGAGGTAGTAGTAGCCGTGCTCTCGGAGGAAGGCCGTCGCGATGTCTCGGTCGGCCTGTAGGGCCTGCATGGAGAAGGGACCCCCGCGGTGTAGATAGCTCAGGCGTTCGTGGCGGAAGAAGCGGTCCTTACGGATAGGCACAGGGGGGAAGTAGCTGACGCTATCCAGTAGGTAGAGCGCCCCAGGGGTGATCTCATAGCTCACCTTGGCCTGTAGGGAGTCGCTCGGCATGGGGTGAATGGAGGCACGTACCTGAGCCGATAGGTAGCCGCGGTCGCGTAGGGCCTGCTGGGCGACCTTGGCGCGTAGCGCAGGGCTGACATCGCGCATCCATACGGGGCGGGAGGTCAGGCGGCGCAGTCCCTTGGTGAGCCAGGTGGGATGCGACGAGAGGCTCATATAAAGGTAGGGGCTCACCAGCGGGAAGGGGAAGCGCAGGGAGTTACTCCCCAGGATGGCTCCATTGGGAGCGTAGCTTAGCTTGGCCTCCGCCTCCGCCAGCGCATCCCCGAGGTAACCCCCTTTGGCTTTGCCGACGACATCAATGGACTTGACGCCGATGTAGAGCTGGTCATCGGGCCCCTGATAGCGGTGCAGAGAGCAGCTAGCGAGTGTGGTCAGTGTGAGGGCTCCGAGCAGGAGGTAGGGTGTCCGTATAGGCTGCATGGTGGGCTGAGCTTAGTGGGTGGAGGAGCTATGCGCCCCTTGGGTGCGACGTATGAGGGGGACGCTATCGTGGCGCAGCGTGTCGGCACTCGTCTGAGAGCGGGTGCTGGACGGGGTGCTATCATAGACGCCTGGCGTGAAGAAGAGCGGCTGAGCCTTCTGCTGTCCCGCCTTGGTCTTGGCCTTCGGGCGGAAGAGATCCCAGAGGCTGTAGAGCTTGCGACGGAGTACATAGCCCACCCCAGTCTCGGAGTACTCGCCCTCGAGGATGTTATCCGTGACGCGCTTGTGGTAGAGGCTGAAGTACTGCTCCCCAGTCTTGTCCAGCTGGTACTGGAGGGAGACGTTGTCGAGGAAGTTCTGCCCCTGGCTCGAGGAGTTAGCCCCGCTCTGCACCTTGCCCCCCACGACGATGCGTATACGGTCGTTGTAGAAGCGGCGGCTAAAGCTATAGGTATAGTCCGTGCGCGCTGCCTCGCCGCTCGAGCCATCGTAGCGGTCTACCCCGAGACTGAGGTCAGTGCCCTGGAGGAGCTTGCCCGCGGTCTTATTGATCTGCGACTGCAGGAGGGAGGTGAGGGCGTTGTTTAGGTCGAGGTTCCCTGTGCCGCTGCCACTACCGAGGTACACGCCCGTGGCCATCAGGGCGATGGCCTGCTTGCCTTGCTCCTCGGTCGTCATCGTTGCGAGGCTGTTCTGCATGCTGAGGTTGTCGGGGGCACTTAGGCCGAAGCTCAGGTTCATACGGTTGACGTAGTCGCTGACCTTGATGCTGACGTTGAAGGTCACGCGCTGGGCGCTGCTCCCCGACTCGTTGACGGTCGCCTTGACGCTTTGGGTCGCGGAGAAGTTAAGGTAGGGGTTGGATACAGGTCCGTTCCAGGAGAGCGTGCTTGTGGGGTCGATGGAGAACTTCTTGTTCCCCACCACGGGTAGGGTATAGCTCAGGTCACCGCCTCCGCTCATCTCATAGCGTCCCCTGAGGCTCATCTGCCCGAAGGGAGGGTAGGTGAAGTGGAGCGTCCCGCCACCCTGAGCGTGGGCGTAGTCCTGACCGTCGGCCGTGAGGTCAGCGCCTACACGCACTGAGGGATCGATATGGATGGAGAGGTTGACGTCCAGCCCGCCGAAGCTGGGGCTGATGGGCTCGACGCGCTTGGTGAAGAGCGTGTCGGCGAAGTCCACGAAGCTCACCAGGCCGTTGGTCCCCTGCGAGGTCTCGAGCGGATCCTCACGCATGATGTAGGTGCAGTTGGTGCCGCTCAGTACATTGAGTGCCCCGCGTACACGCAGCCCCGTCATTGGGCCCGTCACCTGCATGTTGGTCGAGGCGACGATGCGGCCATAGAGGAGCTGGTCCTCGCGCTTGGGGCGGAGATCATTGAGCAGCGTCAGCTCATCGGAGGTGATGCGTAGGGAGGCCTTGGCCTTGGGCGAGGTGCTTTGCTCGATCTTCCCATCGATGTAGATGGCCTTCTTCGGGTCTACCGAGGGGTGGATGGCATAGTGGTCGAAGTGTATCGTAGAGCCCTCCAGACGCACTGGAATACTGTCGAGCTGCAGGTGCATGCCGTAGGTGCTGAGGTGGAGAAGCGTCTTCGAGAGCGCTACTTGACCACTGAGGATGGGTTCTGTCAGTGAGCCTGAGAGGTGTATAGAGCCCTCGGCGGCCCCCTCGATGGAGCTACCCGAGGCGCTGAGGAAGGGGTTCGCCAGCTCCAAGGGGAAGGAGTTCAGCTGGAGCGTCCCCGAGAGCGGCGAGACGCGCCGCTTGGGGTAATAGATCCCGTCGATGGACATCGCCGAGCGCCCATTGTAGCCTACATCCGCCGTGATGTAGTGGGAATCATCGGTACGAGGCTCGTAGAAGAGGGAGGTCGTGAAGTGGCCGAACTTCTTATCCTCGTAGCGGAAGTTCGTCAGCGATAGGTCTCCCGAGATGGTGGGCTGAGCCGAGAGCTTGCCCTGACGCTGATAGTGTATGTCCCCAAAGAAGACCCCAGCGACATCGGGGAGGCCAAGCGCACGGAAGTCCTCCAGGTAGAGGTTCTGTATGCTCAGCATCACGTCCTGCGTCCCGAGTGGCTCGTCCTTGGCCTCCAGCGATAGTAGGCCTCGCTCTGCTCCCTGTAGTCGTAGCGAGCCTAAGAGCAGGTAGTCCCGCTTGCGCAGGCTCAGGTGGTTGTCGGGGTTGATGCTGAAGTCCTTGTAGGCGATGCGTAGGCGTTCCTGGTCGAAGCGCAGCTGATAGGCATCGCCTCCCCACACCCCGCTGAGGTGCGTACCGTGGACGAGCGTCCCTGACTCATCACGCCAGGCGAAACCCAAGGCGCCTGCCTGGAGGGTCGTTTGTAGCTGTGCCTCGATGTTGAAGCCCGCTTGGCCACGGAAGCGCTGCTTGTTGACCATGCCCTTGAGGTGGAGGGTGAGGCTGTCGGGCTGAGCTGGGCGCGCGGTACGCTCGGTCTCTGCCGCTAGGTGTACCTCCTTGAGCCTAAGGGTATCTATACGTAGATCGGAGATATGCATGCTCCCTGATATGCCCTTGTAGGGATCGGTATGCCAGCTGGCGCTGAGCCCTCCGAGGGCGATCTGCTGATTGGCTAGATAGTAGCGTAGGGGATTGTTGTTGCCCATCGTGAGGCTAAGCTGCGCGGAGGGGAGTAGCGGGACGAGGTCCTCCAGCTGACGGCGTGCGGACTTGCCCGAGGCGATGAGCTGCCACTGCGCTGTCGCCTGGTCGAGCAGCTTGCCGAGGCTCTTCTGAAGCTCCGTGGGCCCTGCCGAGAGCTGTAGCTGCCCCTTCATGTCGCCCGAGCTCACATTTCCGAGGATGCTGTGGGCGTTGGTTGAGACGAGGAGGTCGAAGCGAGGTGGCTGGAGGGTATCGCCTTGGAAGACGAGGACAGCGCTGTCGATGCTCGCCGTCAGGTCGTGCGTCTCCTTGAGGTCACTGCGTAGCTCGCCCTCTAGGCGGAGGCGGCCAGAGAGTCCTGTCTCACTGAGGCCGAGGCGCTGTAGGTCTAGATCGAAGAGGTCCAGTGCCAGTGCCGTGGTGATGCCCTTGCGCGAGAGGATGCCGTCTAGGAGGAGAGAGAGGTTCGCCCCTCTATTGGCGCTGTTGAGGGCGAGGCCTAGGTAGCCGCCCTTGAGATCCGCGTCGAGTGTGATATCGTGCAGCGGCAGCGTCCCGTAGTCTAGAGCCTCTAGACGCCCTGTGATCTTGGTCCAGGTGTGCGGGCTGAGGATGTCGAAGCCCTGCCCCTGAGCTGCGAGCTCGAGTGACATAGCCCCGAGGCCGAGCTTGGGGGCAAAGTGAGCCAGGTCGAGCCTCGTCGTGCGGAGCTTGGCCTCGTAGCGCTTGGCGCGGTCGAGGTAGCTTGCCTCGAGCTGAGCTCCTCCCGTGCTCTCCTTGAGCTGCAGCTGTAGGGCGTAGTCTCCCCGCTTGATCTTGACCTGCCCCTTGAGGCTAAGCCCCTTGGGGAGCCTGTACTCCCTCGTGAGTTCGGGCGAGACTAAGGAAAGGAGGGAGGTTGCCTTGGCTCCGAGCTCGGTCTCCAGCTGGAGGTGCCCCGAGCGCTGGGCGTCATCGGTGAGCGCGTAGAGGGGCCCGCCTAAGGAGAGGCTAAGGACGTCGGGCCAGCTGAGCTCGAGCCTAGTCTGCAGCTCGGAGAGCGTACCCTTGAGGGCGAGGTCGAGCTTGAGCGGAGCTAGGAGCTGGCGGTGGCGCATGCGGCCGACGAGCTGGGTCTCGGTCTCGACCTGCTCCAGTGCTTGGCCCGAGAGGTTTAGGATGTCGGCTGTGCCTAGGCTCGCCTTCAGGTCGAAGTCAAGGGCGGCGCGCTTGTCCTGCTTCAGTAGGCTCCAGGGCATGCTGAGCTGCCCCTGGATGTGGGACTCGGAGGTCCTCAGCTCGAGGTCCTCCAGCTGCATCGCAAGGCTATCCATACGATAGCTCCCCGAGAGCTGGCGGAGGCTTAGCCCCGAGCGCTCATCGAAGGCGGTACGTAGGAGCTGCAGCCTCAGCACGCGCCCCTCGGAATAGATAGACGAAGCCTCCAGCAGCGCCTCGCGTAGCTCTATGTGCTGGGGATCGAAGTGGGGCGTCCGTGCCTGGGTCGTGTCTACGGCGTAGCGGAGGCTGGGGGCCTCGAGCTGCGCGTGGCCGATCTCGAAGCGCAGGTGCTCGAGGTCGGACTGTATGCGCTCGGCACTGAGCTGCTTTACCAGCCCCGCGAGGTAGAGTGAATCGTGGGGAAGGCGGATGTCGAGCTCCGTCGAGGAGAGGGACACAGCACCAGCCTTGATGCGCCACTGGACGGGGGGCGTCTTCTCGCTCTTCGTCGTGTCGCTGGAGTGATAGACCACGCGGCCGCCTCGGGTGAGGAGGCGGTCGAGCTGTACGTCCTGCTGTCCCCAGTCGAGCCTAAGCCCCTCGGCGGCAGCGGCAGCGAGGGCAACTGAGGTATAGGTCAGGCCCGTGCTGTCGGTCGTCTGATAGGCGACGCGCTCCAGCGCTACTCGGGGTACCTCGAGCCGCTCATCGAGCAGCGAGCGCCACGAAGGTGAGAGGCTAAGGGAGCCTACGGAGAGCAGCGTGTCGCCAGGAGCCTGCACCATGCGGAAGCCCTTTACGCTCAGGTCTAGGGGGAAGCCTAGGTGGAGCTCGTCCAGCTCTACCTGCATCCCGAGCTGCTTGGACAGCAAGGCCGTCGCCTGCCCGACGACGAAGCGCTGGATGGGCGGGACGTAGAGGGCGACTATGAGGAGTATAATAAGCGCAAAAGGTGCTAGGAGTATCCCTAGCACCAAGCGCTTGACGAAGCGGGGCGAGTACTGCATCCTATCGGAGCGTATATAGATGAAGAGCGGTGGAGGCTATGGGGGGAAGTGTGAAGGCTAGTGCGTCAGGTACCAGTCGTAGAGCCGCACGACGCCCTCCTCGATCTCCACGCTGTGCTGCCAGCCTAGGGCGTGGAGCTTGTCGACGGAGCAGAGCTTGCGCATGGTGCCGTCGGGCTTAGTGCTGTCCCAGCGGATCTCGCCCTCGTAGCCTATGGTACGGGCGATGAGCTCGGCCAGTGCGCGTATCGAGAGCTCGTGGCCGCTGCCGATGTTGATGTGGCAGTTGCGGATCTCCTTGCTCCCCTCGGGATAGAGGTCGGCAAAGTCTACATGCTCCAGCACATAGAGCGAAGCGGCGGCCATGTCCTCACTCCAGAGGAACTCACGCAGCGGCTTGCCCGAGCCCCAGAGCTCGATGCGGTCGGGGTGGATGCCGAAGCGCGCGAGCAGCGCTGAGAGCTCAGCCTCGCTCCCTGTCCCCGATTCGCCTGCTACGGGACGCTTCTGGAGGTCGGCGCGCACGGCAGCCCAGTCTCCGAGGTCGAGGCACTTGGAGAGGTAGATCTTGCGTATCATGGCGGGCAGGACGTGGCTATTCTCGAGGTGGAAGTTGTCGTTGGGCCCGTAGAGATTGGTCGGCATGACGGCGATGTAGTTGGTGCCGTACTGCAGGTTGAGGCTCTCGCAGAGCTTGAGCCCCGCGATCTTGGCGATGGCGTAGGGCTCATTGGTGTACTCCAGCGGGCCCGTGAGGAGCTCGTCCTCGGGGATGGGCTGCTTGGCCTCACGCGGATAGATGCAGCTGCTGCCCAAGAAGAGCAGGTCCTGCACGCCGTGGCGGAAGCTCTCGCCGATGACGTTCTGCTGGATCTGGAGGTTCTGATAGATGAAGTCCCCGCGGTAGGTGTTGTTGGCGAGGATGCCCCCGACGTGGGCGGCAGCGAGGATGACGACCTCGGGCTGCTCGCTGTCGAAGAACTCACGGACGGCCACGGGATCTAGCAGGTCGAGCTCGGCATGTGTGCGCCCGATGAGCTGGGTGAAGCCACGGGCCTCAAGCTGGCGCCAGATCGCTGAGCCTACGAGGCCGCGATGTCCCGCGACGTAGATCTTGGTACTAGGGTTTAGCTTGGTCTTCATCTTTACAGTGCTCTTTGGCCCTTGCGGACGTAGTCCATGTCGTGGGTGACCATGAGGCGGACGAGTTCGTCGAAGCTGGTCTTCTGTGGGTTCCAGCCTAGCAGCTGCTTGGCCTTGCTGGGGTCGCCGAGCAGCGTCTCTACCTCTGCAGGGCGGAAGTACTGGGGATCGACCTCCACCAGCACGCGTCCCGTAGCCTGGTCGATGCCGCGCTCCTCGATGCCCGAGCCCTCCCAGCGAAGCTCTATGCCCGCCTCACGGAAGGCCTTCTCTGTGAACTCACGGACCGAGTGCTGCTCGCCCGTGGCGATGACGAAGTCCTCGGGCTGGTCGTGCTGCAGCATCAGCCACATGCACTCCACGTAGTCACGAGCGTAGCCCCAGTCTCGTAGGGCGTCGAGGTTGCCCAGATAGAGCTTGTCCTGCATGCCCTGGGCGATGCGTGCTGCCGCCAGGGTGATCTTGCGCGTGACGAAGGTCTCGCCGCGGCGCTCACTCTCGTGGTTGAAGAGGATGCCATTGACGGCGAACATCCCGTAGCTCTCTCTGTAGTTCTTCGTGATCCAGTAGCCGTAGAGCTTGGCCACGCCGTAGGGTGAGCGGGGATAGAAGGGCGTCGTCTCGCGCTGAGGAATCTCCTGGACGAGGCCGTAGAGCTCCGAGGTCGAGGCCTGATAGATGCGTGTGCGCTGCTCGAGGCCGAGGATACGCACGGCCTCCAGTAGGCGCAGCGTGCCCGTAGCATCCACCTCGGCGGTGTACTCAGGGACGTCGAAGGAGACCTTGACGTGGCTCTGCGCGGCAAGGTTGTAGATCTCGTCGGGCTGGATCTGCTGGATGATGCGGATGAGCGAACTGGAGTCGGTCAAGTCCCCGTAATGGAGGTTGAGCGCGCGCCGCTGCTTCATGTCGCGCACCCACTGGTCGAAGTAGAGATGCTCGATGCGCTCGGTGTTGAAGGAGGACGAGCGGCGGATGATGCCGTGTACCTCGTAGCCCTTCTCGATGAGTAGCTCGGCGAGGTAGGACCCGTCCTGCCCCGTCACGCCCGTGATCAGTGCGACCTTAGCCATATATAATGTATCGTGTTGCTTGTGTTGGTTTGCCTGCAAAGATACGCTATTTCGCAGAGCTCCTCGGGCCTAAGCGCGGCGCGGATGCTCCCCTCTAGGGGCAGCGGCTAGCAAGGCTGCGCCTCTCGACCCTTGCCTTGGGTGAGAGCGGTCTACTAAGGGCTGCCCCTCGAGGGGCTGTGAGGCGCTCTATAAGTCCGCCCTAGGGGCGTCGCAGCCTTGAGCGGCTAGAGGCGGAGGAAATACGCTTTAGGCAGAAAGCCCCCCCTTTCCCTAGGGGTGTAAGAAGGCTCTCTCCGCAGGGGGCAAAATTTCTGTCCGCAAGGCGCCGAATTTTTGTGCGGAAGAAAATAAATTTCTGTGCGCACGAAAATTTATTTTCTTCCGCACAAAAATTTCCCGCCCTGCGCACCCCGTCCCGCTTCGGGGCTGTGCGGGATGCGCTGTGCTCTAGGCTGGGGCTGGGGCACGAGGAGGTTGCGGACTTCACCCTCGTCTTGGGTACAGCGCAGGGCGGGATGAGCCTCGTCGGGATGCGGGCGGTGGGGGAGAGGCGTGAGGGATATCAGTGAGACGGCTGAGGGACGTCAGTCAGGCCGCTCATGGATATCTGTCGGGAGGCCGAGGGCTATCCCTCACGGAGCTGAGGCTAGGCTCGCAGCTCGCTGTGTCCTCGCCGAGCCCTTGCTGCGTAGGGTATTTGGGGGGCTCCTCGCCAAAAGCTGTACCTTTGTGGACGATTGCTTCGAGGAGGTGCGTGCTTGAGTCCGCACTCGCTCCGTAGCTCTATTAGCTTAGTCTTCCCCTTCGTCCAAGGCCTATGTCGCATCACCCCAATACTTCGCCCCGATCGCTGGGTTGGCTCGGTCTGAGTCCGCTCTTTGTCTTCCTCGCCGTGTATCTCCTGAGCTCGCTGCTCTCGGTGGACTTCTACCGCGCCGTGTATCTCCTGAGGCCGCTGCTCTCGGGGGACTTCGACCCCGTGTATTTCCTGAGGTCGCTGCTCTCGGTGGACTTCTACCGCATGCCCATTGCGGTGGCCTTCCTCGTGGCCTCGGGCTACGCACTGCTGATTACCCGCGGGGTGCGTCTGGAGGAGCGTATCCGCCAGTTCTCCCACGGGGCGGCCGACAGCAATATCCTCCTGATGATATGGATCTTCGTACTGGCGGGGGCCTTCGCCCAAGGGGCTAAGAGCATGGGCGCGATCGACGCGACGGTCAATACCATCCTGAGCTTCCTGCCCTCCTCCTTCCTGCTGCCGGGGCTCTTCATCGCCTCCTGCTTCATCTCCCTCTCCATCGGGACGAGCGTCGGCACGGTGGTGGCGCTGGTGCCCATCGCGCTCGGGGTGGCGGATAGCCTCGGCCTCTCGGACGCCTACGTCGCAGCCATCGTGACGGGCGGAGCCTTCTTCGGGGACAACCTCTCCTTCATCTCGGACACGACGATCGCCGCGACGCGGACGCAGGGCTGCAGCATGCGGGATAAGTTCCGCGTCAACCTCGGGATCGTCCTGCCCGCAGCCCTCATCGCCCTCGTGGTCTACCTACTGCGCGGCATAGACTTGCCCGAACCGAAGTTCGTCGAGCCGGGCTCCTTCTGGCTCATGCTACCCTACCTGCTGGTGCTCATCTCGGCGCTGGCTGGAGTGAACGTGCTCGTGGTACTCGGCATCGGCATCCTCTCCAGCGGGCTCATCGGCGTGCTGACAGGGGCCATCGCTCCCTGGGGCTGGGTCGCCGCGCTAGGTGAAGGGATAAGCGGCATGGGCGAGCTCATCATCGTCACCCTGCTGGCGGGGGGCATGCTGGAGCTGATCCGCTACAACGGCGGTATCGACTACCTGCTCTCCAAGCTCACACACCGCATCAATGGCAAGCGTGGGGCAGAGCTCACCATCGCCGCCCTCGTCTCCGTGGCCAACCTCTGTACGGCCAATAACACCATAGCTATCCTCACCACGGGCGAGGTCTCCCGAGAGATCACTGAGCGCTACCAGCTCGACCCGCGCAAGACGGCCAGCATCCTCGATACCTTCTCCTGCTTCGTCCAGGGGCTCATCCCCTACGGTGCACAGCTGCTCCTGGCCTCCAAGCTCACGGGCGTCTCGCCCATCGCCATCATCCCGCACCTCTACTACCCCTTCATCATGGGCGGCATGGCGCTGCTCTCCATCCTGCTGCGCTACCCCCGTCGCTACTCTTAGCCCCCTAGCCCCATGTCTACCATCCAGCTACAGCTCCTCGGCCTCGACGATAGGACGCCCGAGCATCTGCGTGCCGCCTACGAGGCCGCCTTCCCGCCTGAGGAGCGCCGTCCCTGGGAGGAGCTCTTCGCCCTCGAGGGCTCGCGGCACCACGTCTGCCTCGTGCAGCAGGCAGGGCAGACGATAGGACTGGCCGTCGGCTGGGATCTCCCGAGCGCCTGCTACTACGAGTATCTGCTCATCGACCCCACCTATCGTGGGCAGGGGCTAGGAGCTGAGGTGGTACGCCTCCTGCAAGGGCGCAATCGTGCCGCTCGCCCCTTCGTCCTGGAGTGCGAGCCTAGGGGCTACAGTCCTGAGGCCGAGCGGCGCCTAGCCTTCTACGCCCGTTTGGGGCTCGACCCACAGCCCTACGACTACGTGCAGCCCCCCTACGGCGAGGGCCTGCCCTGGGTGCCTCTGCACCTGCTCTCTGACCGTAGGCTTGAGCTCGAGACCTACGAGCAAATACGCCGTGATATCCATCAGTATGTCTATAAGGTGATGCCCTAGCAGCGTCGCACGACCCATATTAACTACAGGAACTCTAATGACAAACCTTGCTATCCTCGCTGTCTCGCCTCAGGGCATACAGACGGCACAGCCTATCCTCGCTGCCTACCCCCAGGCGCGCCTCTTCTCCACACATCAGGGAGCAGGGGTGACGCAGATCGATCATATACAGAGCTTCGTCTCCGAGCACTTCGCTGAGTACGAGGGCTGGATCTTCATCGGAGCTATGGGCATCTGCGTCCGTAGCATCGCTCCCCTCATCGGGCATAAGTACAGCGACCCCGCCGTCATCAGCATCGACAGCACGGGGCGCTTCGTCGTCTCCGTCCTCTCGGGGCACGTCGGTGGGGCGAACGAGCTGACGCACGAGCTGGCGGGACTGCTGGGCGGCGAGGCTGTCGTCAGTACCCAGACCGACAATACGGGCCTCTGGGCCCTAGACCTGCTGGCGAAGAAATACGGCTGGCAGCAGTTCACACACGAGGGCGGACTCAATCGTCCCATAGCCCACTACACCAACGGCGAGCGTACGGCGCTGCTGCTGGAGGTCAAGGATAAGGGCACCTTCTACCTCGAGCGTACCAAGGCCCCCCACGTCGATGTCTACTACGACCGTACGGAGCTACGCGAGGAGGACTATGCCCTCATCATCGTCGTCTCTCCACGCCACTACGAGACCTCGCGTCCCTGGATCCAGTACGTGCCGCGTGTGCTCTCCCTCGGGATGGGCTGCCGCTATCAGTGCGAGCCTACAGACATCGTCGCCTACATCCTCAGTGAGGTGCGCCGACTGGGCTATTACCCCGAGGCTATCGGCCAGCTCTCGACGATCGACCTGAAGAAGGATGAGCCGCTGCTGAAGGAGCTGGAGGCGACCCTGGGGCTCACGGCACAGATCTATACGTCCAAGGAACTGGCGCCCGTCGAGGTGGCCAATCCCTCGGAGTACGTACGCAAGGTGACGGGCGTCTGGGGCGTCTCGGAGAGCTGTGCTCGCTACGCTGCCGACCTCGGCCCGCTGGTCATCGAGAAGCAGAAGGGCATGCTCCATAATGGTAATGACTTCACCTTCGCCCTAGCGCTCGACCGTGCTGCCGAGCGCCGTGGGCACATCGAGATCGTCGGTGCAGGGCCTGGCGACCCCGACCTCATCTCCATCCGCGGACGTCAGTGGCTGGAGCATGCCGACCTCATCCTCTACGCGGGGAGCCTCGTGCCGAAGGCGCTGACGCTCTGTGCCAAGGCAGGCGCCGTCGTACGCAGCTCGGCGGACATGAACCTCGAGGAGCAGTTCGCCCTGATGAAGGAGTTCTATGATAAGGGGCTCTTGGTCGCGCGTCTGCATACGGGCGACCCTTGTATCTACGGGGCGATCCAGGAGCAGATGGCCTTCTTCGACGAGTATGGGATGAGCTACCACATCACTCCAGGGATCTCCTCCTTCCAGGCGGCAGCGGCAGAGCTCCGCTCACAGTTCACCATCCCCGAGAAGACGCAGACCATCATCCTCACACGCGGTGAGGGGCGTACGGTGATGCCCGAGAAGGAGAAGCTGCACCTACTGGCGCGTAGCCAGAGCACGATGTGCATCTTCCTCAGCGCGGGGATCGTCGATGACGTGCAGGCGCAGCTGCTGGAGCACTACCCCGAGGATACGCCCGTGGCAGCCTGCTATCACCTCACTTGGCCCGACCAAGCGATCTACCGCGGCGTGCTCAAGGATCTGGCGAAGATCGTGCATGAGCACAAGCTGACGCTCACGACGATGATCGTCGTCGGTGAAGCCATCGACAACCGCAAGGGACTCTCGCGCCTCTACGCCGATGAGTTCAAGCACCTCTTCCGCCGCTAAGCCCTCCGCTCCCGCAGTCGCAGCACGAGCCTTAGGACAGAGATGTCCACGAGACTAAGTGCGGGGAGCCTTGCCCTAGCTCAAGCCCCTCTAGATACGCCCTAAGGGCGCAGCGCAAGGTGGCCGCCTCTTCTCAGCTCTGCGAGGGATATCCCTCAGCTCGCTGACTGCTATCCCTCACGCTCATGATGGGCGCCCCTCAGTCGCCTGACTGGTATCCCTCAGAGCCCCGCCCCCTAGGCTTGCACCTCACTAAGCGCAAGCTCGGAGCTGCGGCCTCTCAGCCTCTCACCGCTCTCGTCGAAAGTACAGCGCCCCGTGTGATCTCGTCACACGGGGCGCTGCCTTTGTATCCTGGTGCGCTTACTGCGCTGTCGTGAGGGCGGATGCACTGCCCCCTCGGCTGCTCGTTCTAGGACTAGGCAAGGCGGTAGCTATCTCCAGGAAGCGCGACGATATGCCCCTCGAGTTCGAAGTCAAGCAGCTCCTCGCTCAGCTGTGACATCGGGCGGCCAAGCGTACGGGCTAAGTCGTCGAGGCTAAGTGATCCTTGCTCGGCGAGCAGCTGCAGGAGCGGATCGTCATAGCTCGGGCGAGGGGCTGGCGCTGTAGCCTTTGCTTGCTCGGGTTGCGTCCTCGTGCTGGGAGTGCTTGTCCCCAGCCAACTGAGGGCGTTGAGGAGGTCGCTCGCCGTGCTCAGGAGTTGGGCCTCGCCGCGCTTCAGCAGCTCGAGGCAGCCTGCGCTCTGCTCATCCGTGATGCGCCCTGGGAGGGCAAAGACTTCGCGCCCATAGTTGAGGGCAAGCCGTGCTGTGGAGAGCGAACCGCTGCTGAGTCCTGCCTCGGGGAGGATCGTCGCGACACTAAGCCCTGCGATGATCCTATTGCGCGCGACGAACTGCTTGCGCTGCGTCGGCGTGCCCGGCGGATACTCACTGACCAGCACTCCGCCGCTCGAGAGGATGCGCTCGGCCTCGGGGCGGTGCACGCTGGGATAGAGGCGATCCAGCCCGTGGGCGAGGACGGCGACGCAGGGCGTCCCCAGCTGCAGCGCCCTCCGATGCGCCTCGATGTCGATGCCATAGGCTAGGCCGCTGACGATAGGGCTCTCTGGGAGGAGTTTGCTGAGCTCGGTGACGATACGTCCCGTCATCTGCAGGCCGTAGCTACTGGCTTGCCTTGTGCCTACGATGCTGATCAGCGGTGCCTGCTGCAGCACCTCACTCGCCCCACGCGTATAGAGGATGAGGGGGGCGTCAGGGCATTCGGCCAGAGCCTGAGGGTAGTCGGGATCTAGAAGAAAGAGCGGCGTCAGAGCCAGCTGCTGGCAGCGCTCGAGGAGTCTGTCTGCCTCACAGAGGAGCTGGGACGACTCGAAGAGCACACGCACTCTGTGCTGCATGCGCGGGAAGTGCTGGTCTAGGAGCTGCGGCTCGCGGAAGGGCTGGCTGATGTCCTCGAAGGTCGCTCCGAGGGTGCGCACATGCTGCGGCCCCATGCCGGGCATGAGTGCCAGCGCGAGGGCATAGCGTAGCTTAGGGTCAAGGGTGATCATGGTAGGAGGCTAAGTAAAGATGGCGACAGACGCAGCACGCTGGAGTGCAGGTCGGTCGCCACCCTTAGTGTGATCGCACTAGCTCAGCAGTGGGGCTAGAGCTCGGGGAGTGGGGGAGTGCTTAGTAGGCCAGCATCTCAGCGGTGACGGTGCTGAACTTGGCGTCCTCCAGCTTGCGGTACTCGACCTTGGTGTCCTCCCAGTAGGTGGGGAAACCGCCACGTACGGCACCGACGAAGACGAACTTCACGCGGTGCCAGCCTGCCTTGAGGGCGCGGCTTTTGTCATGACGGCTGAACTTGGACGTCTCGCCTGAGTTGTCGATGAAGAGCTCCCCGTCGAGGTACATCTGATCAAGGTTGGTGGAGAAGACATAGCTACCATCTGCGGGGATCTTGATATAGCCCTCGCCGACGACGGCCTTGCGCTTGATCTCGTCCATGTGGTTGTTCAGCCTATCGGGACGCAGCTCCTGCGTGGTCTTGACGACGCCCTCCGTCCAGTTGGTCGCGGAGGCGAAGTCAGCCGCACTGTAGTAGTTGCCCACGGAGGTCTTGGTGCGCAGGCCAGGCGTAGGCGTGGCGAGTTCGACGGCGGGCGAGAGGCTCTGCTTGTCGAAGGTGATGGCGCGTACGCGGCTCAGCTTGCCCGAGGGGAGCACCGAGGCGACCTTCACAACCTGGCTCTTGGAGATGTGCAGGGGCTGGGTGTAGGTCTGGGACTTGGCCGTAGGCTCGCTGCCGTCCGTCGTGTAGACGATGCGGATGGGGCGCGTGGTCTGGAGCGTGAGGCTGGTCGTATCGGTGAAGGCGACGTAGTTCAGCGAGGCGCTCTGGCGGCTACCGGGCAGGGGCTGCTCGGGCAGCGGGATGTGGTAGTTGACCTTATGCTGGTCGAGGCGCACGTAGGCATTGTCCAGGCGACGCTCGAAGTCCTTGTAGTTCTTCTTCTCCAGCGGCGTCCATACGGCTTCCGCCAGGGCAATCTCGCGGGGGAAGGCACGGTACTGCATCAGCGGCGTCGTGTAGAGATACTCCGCCCAGAGGTTGGCCTGAGCGCCCTTGATGTGGTGGCGCTTGTCTGGGGCTATGGCCTCGGGGATGGGATTGTAGGAGTAGACCTTCTCGAGGGTAGAGTAGCAGCAGATGGCTACGGGCTCGATCTTGGAGTCGCCCTGGTAGTGGTCGATGTAGAGACCGCCGCTACCGGGAGTCATGATGACGTCGTGTCCCATGTTGGCCGCCTGGATGCCGCCCTTCTCTCCCTGCCAGCTCATGACAGTAGCCGTGGGGGCTAGGCCGCCCTCGAGGATCTCATCCCAGCCGATCAGCTTCTTGCCGTACTTGGCCAGCATCTTCTCGGCACGACGGATGACATAGCTCTGGAGCTCGTGCTCATCCTTGAGCCCTTCGTCCTTGATGCGCTTCTGGCAGTTGGGGCACTCCTTCCAGCGGATCTTGGGGCATTCGTCCCCGCCGATGTGGAAGTACTGGCCAGGGAAGAGGGGGACTACCTCGTCGAGGACGTCCTGGATGAACTGGAAGGTCGATTCCTTACCCGCGCAGAAGACGTCCTGCTCTACACCCCAGATGTTGCGCACCTGGTAGACACGGCGGTAGGGGAAGCAGGTCAGCTCGGGGTACGAGGCGATGGCACCCATCGCATGGCCTGGGAGCTCGACCTCGGGAACGATGGTGACGAAGCGGTCGGAGGCGTACTTGACGATCTCCTTGATCTGCTCCTGAGTATAGTAGCCACCATACTCCTTACCGTCGCCCTCGATACGCTTGGAGCCGACACTCGTCAGGCGAGGGTACTTCTTGATCTCGATGCGCCAGCCCTGATCCTCCGTGAGGTGCCAGTGCAGACGGTTGATCTTGAACATGCTCAAGAGGTCGATGTGCTGCTTCATATCCTCGACGGTGAGGAAGTGACGGCAGACGTCGACCAGTGCACCGCGGTACTCGAAGCGGGGCTCGTCCTCGATCGTGACGGCAGGGATGTTCCAGCGTGCCATCTTCACGAGGCTAGGGGACTCGACCTCGGCAGGCAGGAGCTGCAGTAGGGTCTGCATCCCATAGTAAAGGCCTGCGCCCGTGCGGCCTACGACCTCGACCCCGCGGGGGCTGCTCTTGAGCTGGTAGCCCTCGTGCCCGAGCTGTAGGCTGGGATCGATGCGAAGGTAGATCGCGCCAGGCTGAGCGCTAGAGGAGGAACGGACTGGGAGCTGGTAGCCCGTGGAGCGCTGGAGCTTCTCGGCGAAGAAGCGCGCGATGATGTAGGCGGAGTCCCCCTGGGCCAGCAGCGGAGTCTTGGCCGTGAGGGCGAAGCTCCCCTTGCCCTGGACGAGTTCCTTGGGCTGTGGGATGATGTTGATCCCTTGGTTGTAGGAGGCAAGGGTGGTCTTCATGGGTGCAGCCGTAGCGAGGTAGCCCAGGCTAAGGGCGCAGGCTAGGCTGACGAAGAGCTTGTTCATTGATCGTGGTCTTGAGTGTCTATAATGGGGAAGGCTCAGAGAGCCCAGCCTAAGTGTGGCTGGAGCTCTCTGAGTCCTCGACGAATCAGCAGTACTGCTAGTAGGCGAACATGGGGTAGGTGACCATCAGCTCGTTGACCTCGCGGCGTACGGCAGCGATGACGGCCTCATCCTCAGGTGCGGAGAGCACACGGTCGATGAGCGATACGATGTAGTCCATCTTGTCCTCCTTGACGCCGCGCGTGGTGATAGCAGGCGTGCCGACACGGATGCCCGAGGTCTGGAAGGCCGAGCGGGAGTCGTAGGGGACCATATTCTTGTTCACCGTGATGTCGGCAGCTACCAGTGCCTTCTCAGCGACCTTACCGGTAAGCTCAGGGAACTTGCTGCGCAGGTCGATCAGCAGGCAGTGGTTGTCCGTGCCGCCCGAGACGACGCCATAGCCACGACGTACGAAGGCCTCACCCATGACCTGGGCATTGAGCTTGACCTGACGGCCGTATTCCTTGAAGGAGGGCTGGAGGGCTTCGTAGAAGGCTACGGCTTTAGCTGCGATGACGTGCTCCAGCGGGCCACCCTGTACGCCTGGGAAGACGGCAGAGTCGAGTAGGGCAGACATCTTCTTGATCTCGCCCTTGGGCGTGGTCTTGCCCCAGGGGTTGTCGAAGTCCTTACCCATGAGGATGATGCCCCCACGAGGACCGCGCAGCGTCTTGTGGGTCGTGGAGGTCACGATGTGGGCATACTTCACGGGATTCTCCAGCAGGCCTGCTGCGATGAGCCCTGCGGGGTGCGCCATATCGACGAGGAAGATCGCCCCGATCTTATCCGCCAGAGCACGGATGCGGGCGTAGTCCCATTCGCGTGAATAGGCCGAGCCCCCAGCGATGATCAGCTTGGGCTTGTGCTCCAGGGCGCGCTGCTCCATCTGCTCGTAGTCTACGTAGCCCGTATCCTCGCGGACGTTGTAGTCTATAGCCTTGTAGAGGAGCCCCGAGCTATTGACGGGCGAGCCGTGAGAGAGGTGCCCGCCGTGAGCGAGGTTGAGCCCCATGAAGGTGTCCCCGGGGTTGAGGCATGCCAGGAGCACAGCCATATTGGCCTGAGCCCCCGAGTGCGGCTGCACGTTGGCCCACTCGGCGCCGAAGAGCTCCTTGATGCGGTCGATGGCGAGCTGCTCGGACTGGTCGACCACCTCGCAGCCACCGTAGTAGCGCTTGCCGGGGTAGCCTTCGGCGTACTTGTTCGTCATGCAGCTACCCATGGCCTGCATGACCTCATCGCTGACGAAGTTCTCCGAGGCGATGAGCTCAATGCCCTTGAGCTGGCGTTGGTGCTCCTCTTCGATGAGCTTGAAGATTGCTGAGTCGTTCATAGTTCCCTTAGTTGTTGATGATGTATAGAGGTGGGGGTAATGTCCTCACCTAGCCCCTCGGGAGAGGCTAGGACAAAGATAAGGATACCTCCTTAATTATCCTAGCCCCTCGGAGACTTAGTCGAGGGCTCGAGCTCAAAGTGCAGAAAGTGCTCCTTGACCAAGTTCCAGTCCGCCCACCCCTCCTCGGGGTGATAGCGTGCTCAGCTCCGCTGTAGACTTCGTACCAAGGACTAAGAGCAAGCCGAAAGACAAACTAAGCGAGCAGCCCTAAGCCTTCTCAGCAAAGGGGGTGTGACGCGGGAGCGAAGCGACTGCCGCGCCTCAGCCTTGTGAGGGCTATCCCTCAGTGCTCTGACTGCTATCCCTCACGCCCGTGATGGGCGTCCCTCAGCTGCCTCACTGATATCCCTCAGCAGCCCTCCTCCTTTATCGCACCGCGCCTGAGCATAAGGTGCTGCTTTAGAACGAGCAAGCCTGGAGGCGTCTTAGAGCAGCTGCCTGGATAGCTGGCTTGTAGCCGAAGGAGGGACACGGCTTAGGAGCTGCCGCTTCGCCTTGACTAGACTGATAGACTTAGACTTTAGCCTCTTGTCCGCTCACCCCTAAGTACGGCCGAAGCCCCGAGTAGCGTACTGTACTCGGGGCTTCGTAGTGGAGCTAAGGGCGGAGGAGGCAAGGCGTAGCCTTGGCCGCTTAGGGGGGGGCTAGTGGTAGCGGAGCCAGTGCCAGAGCTCCTTGAGGTTGGGGCGCTTGCCGTAGAGGAGGATGCCCGTGCGGTAGATCCGCCCTCCGAGGTAGCTCGTGCCGACGAAGGAGGCGAAGAGCAGCGAGAGGCTCAGGGCCAGCTGCCAGAGGGGTACCCCGAAGGGGAGGCGTACCATCATCACGACGGGAGAGGTAAGTGGGCACATCGAGGTCCAGAAGGCCAGCGACCCGTTGGGGTTCTCTGCCCCAGCCATCCCCGCATACATGGAGAAGACCAGCAGTAGTACCAGAGGCATCATCAGCTGGCCTGCCTCTTCGTCTGAGGAGACCGTCGCGCTCATCGCCGCCAGGATAGAGGCAAAGAAGAGATAGCCCCCGACGAAGTAGAGGAGGAAGGAGACGAGGATGCCGACATAGTTCAGACGGGCCAGTTGGCTAAGGGCAGCGCTCCAGCCCTCGGTAGAGGCCGCCGCAGCCAGCTTGGGGTCGAGCGATATCCCTAGAGCGTGTGTCGCTACTCCCGCACCTACGAGGATGAGCAGCGCCCAGATGAGGAGCTGGAGGATGCCGACGAGTCCGATCCCGATGATCTTGCCCATCATGAGCTGCTGCGGACTCACGGAGGAGACCATGATCTCGACGATACGGCTTTTCTTCTCCTCTTGCACGCCCTGCAGCACCATACCGCCGTAGGTCATGATGAAGAGGTAGCTGAGGAAGGTCAAGACGATGCCCACGATGCTGATGACATCACTCTTGGTCTCCTGGCTTCCTCGGGGAAGCTGCTTCCCAGCTGCGGAGAGCTCCTCTCCACCTTCGTCCCCGCCGCCATCAGCGGGCTCAATCTCATCCCAGCGATAGGTGCGTACCTGGATGTGCGCCTGCGTCTTGGCAATAGCCTCACTGAGCTCGGGGATGTGATAGGAGGCGATGCGCTGCTGCGTCACATACTCCGAGAGTCGGGCACTCAGCATGCGCTCCAGTCCGAGCGGCAGCTGCTGGTGCGAGAAGAGCTGTACCGCCTCGGGGTGTACACTGAGGTCATCTGTGATGGCAAGGATGGCTGGAGCAGAACTCCCTCCCTCGGTCTTGTAGCTGTCGAGCGGCTTGTCCCCAGGGATGAACTGGTAGGTCTCGTCGCTCTGGAAGAGGGGGGCGTACTGCCCCGTAGCATCGAGGATGATGATCTCCTGCCGCTCCTTGTTCGCCTTGCTGAGCCAGATAGGAGTAGCCCCGATCCCCAGCATGAGGATGGGGAAAAGTAGGCTCATGACCCAGAAGGATCTCATGCGGATGCGCGAGCGAAACTCCCGCTCGATGATGAGGTATAGCTTATTCATGAGCGTGAGTACTGCTGAGGGACTGACTGACGGCACTGAGGAAGATCTCGTGCATGGAGGGGAGCTCGCGCTCGAGGCTGCGCAGATCGAGCTCTGCAGGGAGGCTCGCCACGAGCTCACGCAGGGAGAGGCCCTCGGCATCTAGCCATAGGAGGCCGCCCATGCTGGTGGCTTGGCGCTCTACGATACGCAGGTCGGAGGCCAGCGAAGGGGGGAGCTCGCCGTCGTAGGCGAGGCGTACGCGTCCTGTGCTGTAGCTGCGACGCACCTCCTCGGTCTGCCCTCTGAGGATGATATGCCCCTGATTGATGAGGACGATGTCGTCACAGAGCTCCTCGACACTCTGCATATTGTGCGTCGAGAGGATGATGGTCTTGCCCTCAGCCTTGAGGCGGAGGAGCTCCTGCTTGAGGAGCTCGGCGTTGATGGGGTCGAATCCGCTGAAGGGCTCGTCCATGATGAGGAGCTCGGGGTCGTGGAGCAGCGTGCAGACGACCTGCACCTTCTGCTGCATCCCCTTGGAGAGCTCATTGACGCGCTTGCCCCACCAGTCGGCCCCCTCGAGCCGAGCGAGGAGCTCGCGGGCTCCTCGCTCGGCTTGGCTACGACTCATCCCCTTGAGCCTAGCCAGGTAGACGATCTGCTCCCCGACCTTCATCTTGGGGTAGAGTCCGCGTTCCTCGGGGAGGTAGCCGATGCGGCTGAGATCCTGCTGCTGCAGGAGGTGGCCGTCGAAGAAGACCTCGCCGCGGTCGGGCGCGGTGATCCGGTTGATGATGCGTATCAGACTGCTCTTGCCCGCGCCATTGGGCCCTAGAAGGCCTAGGATACGCCCTTGGCGCGCGCTGAGCGATACCTGATCGAGGGCGACCTTGGTATCGTAGTGCTTCGATACCATGTCGATCTCTAGGAGGCTGGGAGCTGTCATAGAAGGGTGCCGATAATAATAAGAAGGGGTGCGCTAGAGTGCGTCAAGAATGGTGTCTACAAAGAACTGGAGCAGGTTGTCCTTAGTCGAGAGCTGTAGGGTGAGCTCGCCCTGCGTCCTATCCGACACCATGAGGACGTACTGTAGCTGCTGTAGGCGCTGGTAGACTGCAGGCTTGGTCATAGCCTGGATCAGTGGGGTGAGGAAGGAGCGCTGTATAAACTGCTCGAGGTCGAAGAAGAGGTAGACATACTTGCCCTTGATCTGCTCGGCGTAGACAGGGGTAGGGCGGCCAGCCTGCGGCTGCAGGAGCTCGCCGACGCGTGCACTGCTGATCAGGTAATTGATCCCATTGCGATGCCCTATGTCGAAGGTCATCCCATCATGCTGTATACGGTACTGATGTGCTCCCGTAGAGTCTACTGCAGCGAATCCTTCCGACCCGATCCACTTGGCTACGCTATCTATGGCGTCGGGCTGTGTACTCTCTGCATAGGCATAGGCATTATTGCTAGACCCAAGCTCGGAGATGGCTAAGACACCCTCTCCACTGATGAGGGAGTTGAGGAGCATCGTCATGCGGGCCTCTTCTGCATTAGATGTCGCGGCTAGGCCTAGCTTCTTCATAGCTGCTGCCATGTTACTATTGATGCCGATTACTAGGTCGGGGGACTTGGGGAGATACTTGTCGAGGGTGCCCGTGATGCTTTGGGCGTAGATGAGCTTCATCCTATTCTCGACCTTTTGCTGCTCTACCTTGTCTTTGTAGACGGGCTGTACTGTGATACGCAGTCGTCCCGATTCAAAGTTCGCTCCGAAGACGATCTTGCTCACCTCTGTGGTGGCGTAGGCTGGCAGCGTCGAGCTCTTGTCGAGGCTCTTTAAGTCTAGGTAGGCACGGATATCGCCCTTGGCCTGCTGGAACTGCTCGAAGTACTTCGTCTCGGCGAAGGACTGCCCTTTCTTCGGCTGCATTGTCTCCTGGAGGAGTTGCTTGATCTGCGTGCCGACCTCAGGGACGGCGATGAGGAGTGTCTTCTTGTCGTAGGCTACGATCTCTTGCCCCTCAGGACCCGATTTGGGGCTAAGTAGGGTGTAGCCCTGCTCCTCTGTCTGCTTGAACTCTGTGCTGCTGAAGAGCTTCTTGAGCTGCTTCTCGAGATCGCCACGGTCGCTCACGCGCATTAGGAGTGCTGCCTTGGCGCGAGGGCTATGATAGAAGTAGATGGGGGAGCGGAGGTCGATCCCTAGCTTCTGAGGCTCAGAGAGGAGGCTCTGTAGGAAGGGCTTGGTATCGGGCGATACGAGGCCTTTCTCCAGTGCTTGCTGGATCTTGGCCTTGCGTGCCTTGTCCTCTAGGCCTGCCTTCTGCGCTAGCTGGTCGAGGTGGATGGCGGTGACGAGCTCAGCATCTCGAGGGATGGCCTGCTCGTAGGAATTGGACTTGCTGCAACTCGCTAGGAGGAGGATACCTAGGCCTAGGGTGCATGCCGTGCGGCGTAGACGTGTGATGTACATAGTGTTTCCTTTTAGAATGAGTGTATTCCGTGCTGTAAATGTAGTAATTCTACAGCAATCTAAACCGCAGCTTTTCTTCCTTGCTTAGTGTGCTGCCGCATGAGGGCAAAGGTGACCTAGCCCAAGTATAGAGGAGGAGCAAGCAGTCAGGGGGCAGAGATCTGCTGGGGACTCGAGCAAAGGGAGCTAGAAGCCTCAGCAAGATGACAGCTTAGTCTCAGCTTCGCGAGGGATATCAGTCAGG